>ERZ773194.104-NODE-104-length-110365-cov-8.369821_pt1 | contig 110365 bp, 97 predicted proteins | sample MGYA00511240_ERZ773194 | MGnify/ENA primary metagenome ERZ773194 (study PRJEB29015, sample SAMEA2737774) | human gut metagenome | biome: human gut; feature: human-associated habitat; material: faeces | place: China | collected 2012 ... | reverse complement strand
GGGCGCCCGTTTGCCGTCAGCGGCAGTTCTTGTTCTGAGACTGGTTCTCGCTGCGGTTCTCAGTGCGGTTCTCTTTCTCGTTCTTATTCTGGTTGCTGTTCTGATTTCTGTTCTGGTTCTGGTTATTCATACTTTTCTTCCTCCGATGTCTGCGGAATCTCTGAATCGGCCGTCTTCGGCTGAGCAGCGGATCTTTTTCCCCAGCTGTGCAGTTTCAAAAGTGGGAAATACACAAAGTATTCCTCCACTTTTGAAACTTTCATCTGGTGAAAAATCTCTCGCTGTCAGCTCTCGCCGACCGAATCAGAGCTTCCGCGTCTCGCGGTCTTGCCGCTGACATAGCTTGCCCGGAAATTCAGGATTTATCCTTTGCTTTGAAAATCAGGCTGGCGATCAGTCCCGACAGAATGGCGGCGGTGATGCCTCCGGCGGAGGCTTTCAGCCCTCCGGTGAAAATGCCGAGGAAACCGTCTTCCTGCACTGCCTCCTTGACGCCCTTGGCAAGGGTGTTGCCGAAGCCAGTCAGGGGGACGGACGCGCCCGCCCCGGCAAATTCCGCAAGGGGCTGGTACACCCCCACCGCGCCAAGAAGCACGCCGATGACCACATAGCTCACCAGAATCCGCGCCGGGGTCAGCTTGGTCTTGTCAATGAGGATCTGGCCGATGAGACACAGCAAGCCGCCGACCAGAAAGGCTTTTACATAATCCATATTACGTTCCTCCCGCAATGCACACTGCGTGACAGACCCCGGGTATGGGAAGCCCCTGCTGGGTGGAGGTGGGGGAGAGCAGTGCGCCCGTGCCGCAAAACAGTATTTTTTTCAGTTTTCCCCCGTTCAGCTGCCCCAGAAGATAGCCGCACAGGGTAATGGCGCTGCACCCGCAGCCGGAGCCGCCGGCGTGGACGTCCTGCTTGTCGTTGTCGAAGACCATCGTTCCGCAGTCCGTCAGCTTTCCGCCCAGAGAGACGCCGTCCCGACGGGCAAGCTCCAGAAGCATTTCCTTGCCCAGCTGCCCAAGGTCGCCGGTGACGATGAGGTCAAAATCCTCAGGGGTGGTCTTCATGTCGTCAAAATGGGCTTTAATGGTGGCATAGGCGGCGGGAGCCATGGCCGCGCCCATGTTGTTTGCGTCCTTGATGCCAAGGTCGGTAACGGTGCCGACGGTGCAGCCGGTGATCCGGGGGCCGTGGCCTTCACGGCGCACCAGCGCCGCTCCGGAGCCGGTGACCGTCCACTGGGCGGTGGGCATCCGCTGCCCGCCGTAGCCCAAAGGGAAGCGGTACTGGCGCTCGGAGGAGGCAAAGTGGGAGGAGGTTATAGCCACCGCGTTGTCCGCGAAGCCGCCGCCCACAGCCATGGAGGACAGCAGCAGACTTTCTGCCATGGTGGAACAGGCGCCGTACAGCCCGAGGTGGGGAATTCCCAGATTGCGCAGGGTGAAGGACGAGCCGATGCACTGGTTCAGAAGGTCGCCGGAGAAAACAAGGTCAAAATCCTCCAACTTCATGTTGGCCTTTTCCGCCAGCTTCCCGAGAGCCAGCTTCTGCATCTGTTTTTCGCCCTGTTCCCATGTTTTCTGCCCGAAATAGGTATCCTGAGATTTGATGTCGAAAGTATGGGCAAGAGGGCCTTCGGACTCCTTTTTCCCAGCCACGCTTGCCCAGTGGGTAATGACCGGTGGATCAGACAGAATGAAGCTCTGCCGTCCCCGTTTCTGATTTGCCATAAAAACACCTGCTTTTCGTTTTTCTGTGGAATCGAGGTGCTTCTAGTATGTGCCGGGCTTGCTTTTGTGATTCAATTCGATAAAAAACCCAGACGTCAAAAATCTGACGTCTGGGAAATTATTGCAGAAGATGTCACACCATTCGCCGGGCACCGTAGTAGTGCTGCGCCCAGTAACCGCTGGTGAGGTCGGAATAGGAGACCGTGGAGCGGGAATTGGGGGAATGGATGAACTGGCCGCCGCCAACGTAAATGCCTACATGGGAAATGCCGCTGGCATATGTACCGGCAAAGAAAACGATGTCGCCGGGCTGCAGGCTGCCTTTTTCAACGTAAGTACCCTGATTGTACTGATCGGCGGGGGTGCGGTAGGGGGAGAAGCCCAGCTGCTTGAGGACGTAGTACACGAAACCGGAGCAGTCAAAGCCGCTGGGAGAAGCGCCGCCGTAAACGTAGGGGGTGCCCAGATACTTCTGAGCTTCCGCCACGATGTCAGAACCGGCGGCAGAAGGAGCCGTGTCAGCGGCAGGTGCGGAACCGACGGAAGAAGAGTCCGAAGAAGAATCCGCAGAGGCGGAGCTTCCCACGGACACGGTGCCGTTCAGCGCGGCGGCGCTGGGGGCAACGCCGGTGGACTTGCCGAGACGATAGAACTTGGGGCTGTTGGGAGAAGCCTGATTTTCGTAGGGGATTTCCGTCAGGCTCAGGTAGTCGCTGCGGATGTAGCAGATGCTGCCATTGTAGATGACCTTGTACCAGCCGTTGTTCAGGCCGAGAATGTAGCATTTCTCGCCGCTGGAAGCGACGGCCACTTTCCCGTAGGTAGTGGAGGGGCCGGAACGCAGGTTGACGCCGCTTCCGGAAACCTCGCCGTAGCCAAGCTCGGCGTTTTCACGGGTAAGTACATTCAGGTAGTCCTGGTGCATGTAGCCGATTTGCAGATTGTAATTGACCTTGTACCACTCGCCGCTCTTGCTGATGACCACTACGCAGTCATTGCGGGGGGCGTAGACAAGGGTTGCGGAATTTGCGTCGGGTTCGCTGCGGAGCCGCAGGGAGCTTGCATTGACAAAGCCGATGCCGTACATGGTTTCTTCTGCGGCGAACGCGGTGATGGACATGGCGCCGATAGACAGCACCAGCGCCAGCACCATGCTGAGGATTCTTTTGATCTTCATACTTTTGCCTCCGTCTTTGGTAGGCAGCCTGGGTTGAGACTGCGGGGTATTTGGAAATTATTTACCGGCCAATGCGCGTTCCAGCCAGACACAGCCAAAGTCAAGGGCGGTGTACAGGCCGTCTTTCTCGCTCTTTTTCACGATCCGGTCGCGGCTTCTGGCGGTGGGGTCGGTCAGCTGGAGCTGCACGGAAACCCGTGTGGCAACGTCCAGATCGTTCACTTTTTTGGTCTCGAGAACCTGAAGCATAACGATGTGACTGTCAGCCATGGAGCCATAGTAAATCAAGTTGTCCTTCCGCATCAGCGGATGTCCTTTATACATCAGAACTGCATTTTCATCAGCCATCAAAGGTACCTCCTATGCAAAATGTAATCAGATTGTAACACACTGTAATGAGAATGTCAAGCTTTTTGTTGGAAACAGTCGGGGAACGACCCTCGTTAACATAACTTTTCCTGAAAAAAGATTGAAAAACGGAAAGACGGAGGAAGAAAGTATGAGATTGTCAAGGTGCATGTCGGCCGCATCTGTTTGCATATTTCAGGGGAAGCTCTGATTAAATCGACGAGAGCTGGCGGCAGAAGATTTTGGCTCAGCCGAAAGTTCTGAAAGCGGCGAAATACTTTGTGTATTTCCCGCTTTCAGAACTGCACGGATGGGGCAAAAGATTCGCCGCCAGCCGAAGACGATTGATTCAGAGATTCCTTAAAGGAGGAATGCGCATGGTCATGAGCTGGATATGGACGGGCATCGTTCTGATAAGCATTCTCTGTGCGCTGGTTCTGGGCAACGGCAGCGCGCTGGCGGCGGCCACGGTCAGCGGCGCACAGGCCGGGATACAGCTTGCCCTGTCCATGGCGGGGAGCCTGTGCCTGTGGACGGGCGCGGGGCGGCTGATGGAGCACGCCGGAATCACCCGGATGCTCTCCCGGCTTCTGCGCCCCCTGCTGCACCGGGTGTTTCCCAGCACAAAGGAGGACGCTGCCCTCGCGGAAAGTCTGAGCGCCAACATCTGTGCGAATTTCCTCGGCCTCGGCAACGCCGCCACGCCCATGGGCATCCAGGCGGCGCAGCGGATGAAGCGTGGCGGCACCGCCACGGACGAGCTTTGCCGTCTGATCGTACTGAACACCGCCTCCATCCAGCTGATCCCGGCGAATGTGGCGGCTGTCCGCAGTGCCTTGGGATGCGCGACTCCCTTTGATATTCTCCCGGCAGTGTGGGTCACGAGCCTGTGCTCTGCCGGACTGGGGGTCACGGCGGCGTGGGTACTGGGAAAGGTCTGGCGGAAATGACGGATTACATTGTTCCGGTGCTTCTGTTTCTGGCGGCGGCGCTGGCTCTCGGGAAGCGGGAAAACGCCTACGACCTTCTCCTTCAGGGCGGCGCGGACGGGCTGAAACTCCTTGTGACCATTCTTCCGGCGCTGGTTCTGCTGCTGACCGCTGTCCATATGCTTCGCGCTTCCGGGGCGGTGGCGCTTCTGAGCGATTTCTTTGCCCCGGTCTTTTCCTTCTTCGGCATTCCGCCGGAGACTGCCATGCTCGTGCTCATCCGCCCCATCAGCGGCAGCGCCGCCCTTGCGGTGGGGGCAGAACTGATGGCGCAGTACGGTGTGGATTCTCAAATCGGCCGCACGGCAGCGGTGATGCTGGGTTCCACGGAGACGACCTTTTACACCATCAGCGTCTACTTTGGCGCGGCGGGCATCAAAAAGACCCGCTACACCCTCCCGGCGGCGCTGTTCGCGGACTTTGTCGGCTTTCTCATGGCGTCGTGGACGGTGAAATGGTTCTTCTGAAAATGTTCAGGCGCACCCTCGCGGGTGCGCCTGTTCGTTATTCTTCCTTACTTTCCTGCTTCGCGGCGCTGCTTCTTCTGCGCCGGCGCCGGGGACGGGGCGTTTCTTCCGGGTCGGCTTTTTCCGCGCGGCGGGCATAGGCTTCCGCCGCTTCGGAGGTGGCCTCATAGGTCAGCCGGCTGACACGGGTCAGGCCGTCCGGCTGCTGGGAAAGCCGCACCCGAATGAGAAATTTTCCATGCTCCGGGCAGGCAGCCAAGTCCATATACCGGTGTCCGGGCTGGGAAAACCACCGGGAGCCAAGCATTCGCCCGCCGCAGACGGGACACTTGTTCTCCTCCCCGGACATTGCGGCCAGCGCTTCCCGCTTGTCTGCGTAGTCGTAGAACACCTTTCGGGCAATGCAGCCGGGAAGTTCCGCGCCGTGGAAGCCGTTTTCATGGCTTTTCAGCGCCGCGTCATACTCCCGCGCGCCTTTCTTCAAGTCCAGCATGGCGCAGATCAACGCCGTGTGATAGGCGTCGCCCAGCGCATCATGGGCGGGACGGGTCGCCTCGATGCTGAACATTTCCATGGCGGTTTTCAGCGCTTTCTGGGAGGTGGAGCCGTCGGTCTGGGCATTGAAAATCATCTGGGCGTTGTACCACTTCTCCGTAAAGCGCTCGTCCAGCCCGAAAAGCCGCAGATTTTCCCGCAGAATGCCGATATCGTCAAAGCCCCATGTGAGGAACACCACGTCATCGCCGCACCATTCCCGGAACTTTTCGATTGCCTCGGGGAACGGCACGCCCTCATCCCGCAGGCGGGCTTCCTTGATACCGGTGAGCTTGCTGACCCGGCGGTTCAGGTGCCGGTAATACCTGGGCTTCACCATGATCTGGAATTCATCCTGAACGAACTGCTCCTCCGACACCCGGACGGCGCCGATCTGGATGATCTCCCCCCGGATGTCCACGGGCAGCACCTTTTTGGAGGAAGGAGACCCCGGCCAAGGCTGGTTCCATTCCATATCCAATACAATATAATCCATCGCGCGTAACCTCTGCTATCTTATGATACTACGCGATATCATAACACACAAACCCGGCATCTGTAAACAGGAAGTTGCAAAAGTTCTGACATTATCCTATGTACCCCCCGTTTTCAGGGGGCAGGAAACATTTCATACTGAACTCCAATTAAAATCTATAGAAAAGATTTTAATTGCCCGAAGGGCAAGGAGTTCATATGAGACTTGTTTTGTGATTTCTTTCCTTATAAATCACAAAACTGGCAGCGCCATTAGGCGATGCCTTCCTGATTAAAATCAAAGATTTTAATCAGGAAATAGTATTAAAAACGTGGTGCCGTCCTTTTGGGGCGGCACCACGCTTTTTTATTGATTCCTGTATTTGTCCATCTCCAGCAGCATTTTATAAAGCTGCGCCTGTTCCGCTTCGGTCTTCGATGCGACCAGATCATAGCATTTGGACGCAATGCTGTCATTCCCGCTTTCGCCCAACTTGTCAAATAGTTGAGAAAGGGAGACATCCATGGCGGACGTAATTTTCTCCACGCTTTCCAGCGTGGCGTTTTTCTCGCCGCGTTCCAGCTGCCCTATATACGTGGGATGGCAGCCGGCAAGCTCTGCAAGCTTTTCCTGACTGAGTCCCTTCTGTGTCCGGTAGTTCCGAATGCGTTGGCCAATGATTTTTGCAATATCACTCATTTTCATCGCCTCCGCGTATTACTGATCGCAATCTATTTCCGCAGCCCTTTAGCCAGTGCAATCAAATTGTCAAGCTGCTCATTGCTCAGCCCTTTGGCAATGGCATAAAGTTCATTTGCCTTGGAAGGGCTGGCGGTATCTGTGTCAAAAAAGTCCTTCGGGGTTATTCCGAGATACTCGCAAATATAGAAAAGGCCGGAAAGCGACGGCATGGACTTACCGCTTTCGATGTTGTTGATGTAGCCGGGGTTCTGACCCATGGACAGGCTCATGTCACGGGCGGAAACGCCCTTCTCCTCCCGGAGCTTCGCCAAACGCAAGGAGAAATCCTTCTCAGTCATAACCATTCACCGCCTTTTGCTATATTGTAGCCCACACATAGCGAAAACTTATTTGTTTACAGCCCGCATTTATATTGTGGTAATGGTTTATAGATGCTGTTATTTCGTAAAATAAAGGTTTCCAGACGGCATCCTATAGCATACTGCACCAAATTATGCTATAATTCTCGTAAGGTTGCAAAACAGGAAACGGAGGCACAACCCATGACATATATCCAGCATTACAATTCCCCGTTGGGGGGCATTCTGCTGGCCGCGGATGAGATCGGGCTGACCGGGCTGTGGTTTGAGGGGCAGAAATACTTTGCCCGGGATTTGTCCGACGTACGCATTGAACAGGAAACCCCCGTTCTCGCGGAGGCCAAGCGCTGGCTGGATAGCTATTTCACCGGCAAAGAGCCGGATTTCACGCCGCCGCTGCACCCTGTCGGCTCTGCGTTCCGGCGGTCTGTTTGGGAAATCCTTTTGCAGATTCCCTATGGGCAAACCACGACCTACGGTGAAATCGCCCGGCAGCTTGCCGAAAGGCAGGGGCTTGCCCGGATGTCCGCGCAGGCGGTGGGCGGTGCCGTCGGACATAACAAAATCTCCATCATCATCCCCTGCCACCGGGTGGTCGGCACAAACGGCAGTCTGACCGGATATGCGGGCGGAATCCATAAAAAGGAACAACTGCTGGAATTGGAGCGCGCCGACATGAGCCACTTTTTCCTGCCGAAAAAAGGCACCGCGCTTTAAATGGCTTTGTAACCGCATCTTTTTTCCGACAGGAAAGATTGTAATTTCCCCGCGTTTGTGATACAATCCGCGGCAAAGAAATTCTGCATACGGAGGTATCCTATGGAAATCAGGAAATATAACGAAAGCGACGTTCCCGCCATGGTGCGCATCTGGAACGAGGTCGTGGAAGAGGGCGTCGCGTTCCCTCAGGAAGAGTTTCTTGATGAGAGAAGCGGGCGTGCTTTCTTTGCGGCCCAAAGCTACTGCGGCGTCGCCGTCGCAGACGGCAGGGTCGTGGGGCTTTACATTCTCCATCCCAACAACATCGGCCGGTGCGGCCACATCGCGAATGCCAGCTATGCCGTGGATTCCGCGTGCCGGGGCGAGCGTATCGGCGAAAAGCTGGTGTCCGACTGTCTTGCGCAGGCCGCGAAGCTCCATTTCCGGCTCTTGCAGTTCAACGCCGTTGTGGAGAACAACATTCACGCCCGTCACCTGTATGAACGGCTTGGCTTCACTCTGCTCGGAACCATCCCCGGCGGCTTCCGGATGAAGGACGGCACGTACCAGAATATCTGCCTTTACTATCACGAACTGTAACACACGATCGGCGCGGCCTGAAGGCCGCGCCGATTCAACTTTCCGTATCTTTTCTCCACTTATTCGCCCAGAAATCCACAAACTTGCTGAACCATGTGGACGGCTCCGTGTCGCCGCTGTAGACATAGCGTGTCTCCAGACCAAAGTTCACCGCGTACCACTCACTTCCCCGGGTGTTGTGAATGATGGAGGTGATCTCCAGCTGTGTACCTTCGGGCAGCGTCTGCACCGCAACTGATCTTGCGTCCGTCTCATTGCCGCAGGGCAGCGTCATCAGCTTCGTGTCCCGCACCGTCCGCAGGGTCTCCCCTTGAGGAGTAAGCGGCTGCTCTGCGCAGAGCGCGAGATATTTTTCCGGTAGAGTTGGCCGAGATTTTTCCAGAATTTTGTTCACCGCGTCCCAGTTCTGGTAGAGGGCAAAGAGCTTGTTTTTCATCCGCTGGCGGTTGATGACCACCACGCCCACCTTCTGCCCCACGTCAAATTCGTCGTAGAGCGTGTAATAAGTGGAATCCATCAGCTCTGAAAACTGGCTGAAGTCCCCGTCTCCCACCAACATACACCCCGCCGACCACATTCCCTTGCCGGCTACATGATTGCCCGTGCGGGTGTGGATGTTGATGCAGTCGGCTTCCGTGGCGACAAATCCGTCCGGGGTCATGTAGACCGCGGAAATCTTCTCGTCCTTCTCGCTGTCCCGAACGTGCAGCGCCTCATACGCGCCCATGTGCTTCACGGAATACAGTTCATAGGTTCCGTCCCGAACCGTTGCGGGGCCGACCTCCCCCACGTCTTCAAGCTCCCACGCGCCGTATTCCAGCGGGCGATCCGGAATGGTGCTGCAATTCTGGTTGAAATAGACGATATACGGCTCCCCCGACTTATCCAGCCGAACCACCAGGCACACCGCCGAGACCCGGTAAAAGGACAAATCAGCCAGCCTTCTGTCGTTCAGATTGTCGGAACAGCCCTCAAACAGGAACATGGCGCACTGTCCCTTCCGCAAAGCCTTCCACACGCTGGTGTTGGTGCGCATATAATAGTCGGTCAGCGTTTCCACATAGGTTCGGTGGTCGGCATCGCGGATCAGCTCGGACAGATCGGGGCTGTAGGGGTCGCCCGGTTCGTAGGCAGCCGCCTCCGGCGCTGCCTTAAACAGCAGCGCCGCCGTCAGGAACATGAACAGCAGGCAGGCAAGGATTTTCTTCATAGGGGAACCTCGAGTTTCGTTTTCTACTTTCCGTCAGTTTACCACTTTTCCGGGAAACCGTCAACCACGCCGGAATCAAAAACGTGCCCCGCGCCCATTAGCGGGGTGTTCGTAAGACAGTTAATGTCAACAAGAATAGCTGCAAAGCAGCGCAAGGGACGCAGTCCCTTGTTCGGAACATAATGACGCAAAACAGTCCGGACATTCAGGTGTCCGGACTGTTCGGTCTCACGGAGCACACATACGGGGAGTACCTGTATAGAAGTGCGCCGTTGTACCGTTGTATCTGTTCGACAAATAGAAATTGATTTCATCAATGATATAGATTATTCTCCACATAAATCATCATCTTATTGTGCTGATAACAGTGCCCAACAACTGCAAGTATAGGTAATAAGCCTATAAGCCAAGGCTTATGAATTACAAACGGAATTATCAAGGCAGTAATCAAAATAAGTCCAATAATTACGAAAAGGGATATATGTTCTTTACGCCATTTCTTTTTGAAATAAGTCTTGCGCTCATCGAAAGAAAAAGCGCTTGATGCCGCTACTGCGATAATATTTTCGTCTGCCTTTTGTCGGAAGTCCTCATCTGGTATTTTTTCTCCTGCCAGCAAGTCGTTGATGCTGACATGAAACTCCTTGGCAAGCAGCCCAAACATTTCGATCTCTGGCATATAGTTTCCATTTTCCCAGCGAGAAATGGTTTTGTTCGTTACACCTAGTTTCTCGCCCAGTTTCTCTTGCGTGAGTCCTGCCTGTCGGCGAAGGAGTGCGATATACCTTCCGATTTTCATTTGATCCATTGTTCTGCACCTCCTCAGAGAGGATATCGCCTTTCCTGTGAGAAGTCTTCCTCACAAACAGCGAATTGAGGTAAATTCTGATTTGTAAATATGTTCGGCTTCATATTATCACATAACAGCACAGAACGCAAGCACAGCCACCGCAGATCAAACTACGGTAGCTGTTAACTGTGTTACGGACACCCGCCTTTACAGCGCGGGGCTGATTTCTTCCGATTACTTTCTGACTTCCTTTTCTTCCTTGATCTGTGCCTGCAAATGTACGGACAGCACCGCAAGAGATGTCGCCATGTTCTCATACTGCACCAGGATATTGGGCGGCACGTCCAGATGGGTGGGGGCAAAATTCCAGATGCCCTTGATCCCTCCGGCAATGAGCTGGTCGGCCACCTGCTGCGCCGCCTCCGCCGGGACGGTGATAATGCCCATCAGCACCTTGTGGGTGCGGCAGAAATGGGCCAGCTGGGAAATGTGATAAATGGGCTTGCCTTCCTCGGTCTTTTCCGCCTTGGGGCTTGCGTCAAAGGCCGCCAGAATGTTCAGACCGTACTCGTCAAAGCCGCTGTAGCCCATCAGCGCCTGCCCCAGCTTGCCCGCGCCGATCAGAACGGCGTCGGTGGTGTTGTCGTACCCCAGAAACTGCTCGATATCGTCGATCAGCGTCTCCCGCAGATAGCCGATTTTGGGGCGTCCCCCATCGGAGACCATGGCTAAGTCCTTGCGAACCTGCACCTCTCCCATTCCCAGAGCGTTGGCCAGCGCCGTGGCGGAAATATGGGCAGGGGCATTTTCCGGCATATTTTTCAGGTACGCCAGATACCCCGGCAGACGTTTCAGAACCGATTTTGAAACCTTTTTCTCTTCCATAATAACCTCTTTGCAATCGATACAAAATCATATCGATAATTTTCTTATCGATTATACCATACCGATTCTGAAAAATCAAGCGCAGCTTGTCTGCCGGAGAAATTCTTTTTTCAGCCGCAGCATGATCCGCTTTTCCAGCCGGGAAATGTAGGACTGGGAAATACCCATTTTCTGCGCCACCTCCTTCTGGGTCAGCTCCCGCCGCCCCTCTAGGCCAAAGCGCATCAGCACGATCTCCCGCTCCCGGTCGGGCAGGTCGCGGAGCGCCTGCCGCAGAATGCAGATGTCCACGTCATCTTCCAGCGGCCGCATGATCATGTCCTCGTCGGTGCCGAGAATGTCGGATAGCAGCAGCTCGTTGCCGTCGCAATCCATGTTGATGGGTTCGTCCAGAGACACCTCCGTCTTCTGGTTGGCGGTTTTGCGGATGTACATGAGGATTTCGTTTTCAATGCACCGGGAGGCATAGGTCGCCAGCTTGATCTTCTTGTCCAGCCTGTAGGTGCTGATGGCCTTAATTAAACCAATGGTTCCGATGGAGATCAGATCTTCCAGATTGACGCCGGTGTTCTCGAACCGCCGGGCGATGTACACCACCAGTCGGAGATTGTGCTCCACCAGCCGCTGCCGCGCGTCCTCGTCCCCCTGCTCCAGCGCCTGAAGCGTCAGCAACTCCTCCGGCCCCTTCAGCGGCGGAGGAAGCACGTCGCTGCCCCCGATGTAAAAGATGCCGTTCTCCCGGATGAGTCCCAGTTTCCGTAAAATGTCCAACAGCTTCATATGACCCCTCCTGTCAGTGCCTGATATACGTCTCCCCTGCCAAGTCCCTCCGCCGCAAAAGCCACCACGGCGCTCTGCGTCCGATTGCCGATCTTCACCCCGTCAAACCGCATGGCCAGCAGCATGTCCCCCGCCTGCCCCACCGCCCGGTAGGGGATCAGGCGAAGCCCCGGAACCGGGCGGCACATCAAAGTTTTCAGAGGCGCGCGGAGCTGGTCTTGCGTCAGACCCGTCAGTCTTTCCGCCACCTCCCCGGAAACCACAAGCACCTGCTCCCCGGAAACAGGGTCGCGCAGAGTGTTCCCGGAATCCCGCAGGGCGACGATGCTGACAGTTTTCTCGCCATAGGTCAGCTCCACCGGGACGTACTCTCTGCCCCCCACCCGTCCGCCGAAGGCCACGATGCACAGCGCCCACACGCCGCCGGCGGTAAGCAGAAGCGTCAGAAAATTCCCATGGCCGATGCTCAGTGACGCGCCGCCCAGCGCCATGCTGAGAAGCACGAACACGCCGCTGCGCTTCCACGCGCTTTTGTCCCAGCCGAAGGCGATCACCGCCATCCCGGCCAGGCTGACGATTCGCCACAGCAGTCCCCCGAGGAACCGCAGCCGGGGCATCATGCACACCCCGCTGTAGAGCGCCCCCAGCGCCGCCGCTGCCGCCGCCCGGAGGGGCGACGCCGGAAAGCCCGATAAACGGTTTGTCCCCAAAAGCAGCAAAAAATCCACCAGAAAGTTCAGGATTACCACCAAGTCCAGATAGATTTTCAACGCATCACCTCCAGCCGGTATGGCAAAAGTATACCCCCTCCCCCGGGAAAAGTCGGTCGCAACCATGTCCCCCCTTCGCCGCAAGTTTCCCCCACCCCGCCGTCCTTTCGGCGGCATTAACGGCGGGGAACGAAAAACCTCCGACATTAGCTGTCGGAGGTTTCCTTCCGCTCCACGGAGCGGATATTTTTTTCTGCCTTGAACCGGGGTGTCATCAGCTCATGGCCGCAGCCCAGGCACCGCAGGCGGAAGTCTGCGCCGGTGCGCAGAACCAGCCAGCGCTTTTCCCCGCAGGGGTGGGGCTTTTTCATGACGAGAATGTCGTTGACGCGAATGTCCATGTCTTACTCCTTTTTGATGCTGTCCCAGTATTGTTTTGCCGCCTGCTCCAGCTTGTTGGGGCCGTACTCGTAATAATGCGCGCCCACCAGTTCGTCCGGCAGGTACTGCTGCTTCACCCAATGGTTTGGGTAGTTGTGGGGATAGAGATACCCCTGTTCCCGCTCCATGGTGTAGGTATCCGCGTGGACGTTCTGCAAATGCCGGGGGAAATCCCCGGACTTTCCCTTGCGCACGTCGTCCAGCGCCGCATCAATGGCAAGATAGGCAGAATTGGACTTTGGGCTGGTGGCCATCAGCACGGCGGCATCCGCCAGGGGAAGCCGCGCTTCCGGCATTCCCAGCTTCAGCGCCATGTCCACGCAGGCGTTGACGATGGGCAGGATCTGGGGATAGGCCAGCCCCACGTCCTCCGCCGCGACGCACATCAGGCGGCGGCAGGCAGAGGGCATCTGCCCGGCTTCCAGAAGCCTTGCCAAATAGTGACAGGCGGCGTCCGGGTCGGATCCGCGGATGGACTTGTGGAGCGCGGACAGCAGGTCATAATAGTTGTCTCCGTCCCGGTCGGCGCGGAGGGCGCTTTTCTGGGTGACCTCTTTGGCGTCCGCCAGCGTCAAGAGGAGTTTCCCGTCCTGAGGAATCCCCGCGGAAAACAGCACCTCCACCGCGTTCATGGCCTTGCGCAGGTCGCCGCCGCAGGAGGATGCGATGTATTCCAGCGCCCCGTCTTCGGGTACGGCAGTCAGCGCGGTGCGCTGCTCCATGAAGGAAACCGCCCGTCGTACCGCCTGCAAGGCGGCGGACGCGGAAATCTGCTTAAATTCAAAGACGGTGGAGCGGCTTAAGATCGCGTTGAACACATAAAAATAGGGATTTTCCGTGGTGGAAGCGATCAGGGTGATCTTGCCGTTTTCGATGTGTTCCAGCAGGGACTGCTGCTGCTTTTTGTTGAAGGACTGAATTTCGTCCAGATACAGCAGTACCCCGTTGGGAGCCATGAAGGTGTCCAGCTGCGCCACGATCTCCTTGATATCCGCTGTGGAAGCGGTGGTGGCGTTGAGCTTGTAGAGGGTGCGGTTGGTCTGCTTTGCGATGATATTGGCGACGGTGGTCTTTCCCGTGCCGCTGGGGCCGTAGAACACCATGTTGGGGATGTTCCCGGAATCGATCAGGCGGCGCAGCACTGCGCCCTTGCCCAGAATATGCTCCTGACCGTAGACCTCATCCAAAGTCTGCGGCCGCAAAAGATCGGCGAGTGGTTGATACATATGGATGCCCTTTCCTGCGTTAGTTGCTTTCTTACACTATATCATATCCCCGGCGAAATTGCATCAACTTTTTTGCGAAATTTTGTTCAAAAAAGTCCCCTCTAAGAAGAGGGGACTTTTTAATCAGAACGTCGCAACGTCCGGGTCGGCGGGCTGGGCGTTTTTTGTGACCTCCAGCGCCGTCAGGACAGGGCCAACCTCCCCTTTGTACAGGGGGTGCTTCTCCGCCGTGATCTTTGCTGTGACCATGACCCATGAACGGGGTTCCAGCGCCCCCGCCTGATCGTACCGGCAGGGAATGCCGCAGAACTGGATGTCCTCCACACAGCAGGTCATCACGAATCGGCCAGGGGCAAACATACCGTTCTTGTCCCGGCGGAGCATGGCCACCTGACCCTTGAAGCTGACGGTCTTGCCGTCGTACTTCTTCGGTTCCTCGGACACGTCCCGGTAAAACAGGGCGTAGTCCTCGTCCTTCACCTGAATGACAGGGGCGTTGATGTCAAAGGGCAGCGGGTCTTCGATATCGTCGTAGGAGGTCGAACCGTCGGTGTAATCGTACAGAATGTCGATACGGCGGTTGGCCGCCCGGGCCAGCTTATGCAGGGGCATGACGTCCGCGCCCTTTTCCAGCCGGTTGAACACCACCATCTGGGCGCCCACCAGCTTGTCCATCACCAGATTGCGCATATTGGCGTTATAGGTCATGATGGTGGTGGAGTCGGCGAACATGACCTCCTGAGCAACCGCCCAGTTCTCCGGGAAGCGCATATACAAGTCGCCCACCTGCTGCATACCGTTCAGCTCAGCGACCACGCGCTGCGCCTTGTACTTTTTCGCCAGCGCCTGAAGCTCCTTGGTGGTGACGGTCTGCTGATCCAGGGTTTCCAGATACACGTTCTTGTGGGGATAAGTGGAGAAATCGTACTCCTCTTCCCCTTCCTCAAACACCAGCAGCAGCGTCCGCTCGCCGGCGTTGAAGCGCTCGTCCTCCAGCGTCTCCTGAATGAACTTGGTCTTACCGGAATCCAGAAAGCCGGTAAAGGCATATACGGGAATCTGCACCATGTGTTACACCCCGAACAGAGCGGCCACGCCTGCTTCATCCAGCTTGGAGCCGATGACGCAGAGCTTGCCGGTAATATCAGCGCTGCCGGTACGGACGTTGCATTCCTCGGGAACATAGTCAAAGTGAATCCAAGTGCCGTCCACGGCGGGCAGGATACCCTTCGCTCTGAGGATGGTGCCGTACTTGCCGGAATCCAGCTCATGCAGCGCCGCTTCAATGGCCGCCTTGTCGAACTTCTTGGCGGTCTCAACGCCCCAGGAGGTGAACACCTCGTCGGCGTGGTGATGATGATGGTGATGCTCATGCTCGTCCTCATCGTCGTCGTGATGATGGTGGCAGCAGTGATGGTCATGCTCATCCTCGTCATCATCGTGATGGTGATGATGGTCGTGTTCATCCTCATCATCGTCGTCATCATGGTGATGGTGGCAGCAGTGATGATCGTGCTCGTCGTCATCGTCATGATGATGGTGATGGTGCTCGTGCTCATCCTCGTCATCATCGTCGTGATGGTGGTGGCAGCAATGATGGTCTTCTTCCTCGTCCTCTTCCGCAAGGCGCTCCATCTCCATCTTCGCCAACTCCGCCGCGACGGACGCCTTGCCTTCCAGCGCCTCGATCAGCTGCTCGCCCGTCAGCTCGCCCCAAGGGGTGGTGACGATGGTGGCAACGGAATTATGCTCCCGCAGCATGGCAACGGCCGCGTCCAGCTTGCTCTGGGGGATGGAATCGGTACGGGACAGGATGATGGTGGAGGCGGTTTCGATCTGGTTGTTGTAGAACTCGCCGAAGTTCTTCATATACACCTTGACCTTGCCCGCGTCGGCCACGGCCACGGTGTAGCCCAGCGTGACCTCGTCATTCGTCACCTTGCTCACAGCGGCGATGACGTCGGACAGCTTGCCCACGCCGGACGGCTCGATCAGAATACGGTCGGGATGGTACTCGGCAATGACCTTCTTCAGTGCCTTGCCAAAATCGCCCACCAGAGAGCAGCAGATGCAGCCGGAGTTCATCTCGGTGATGTTGATGCCGGAATCCTGCAAAAAGCCGCCGTCAATGCCGATCTCGCCGAACTCGTTCTCGATCAGCACCAGCTTCTGCCCCTTGTAGCTTTCGGCGATCATCTTTTTGATCAGGGTCGTCTTGCCCGCGCCGAGGAAGCCGGAGAAAATATCAATTTTTGTCATAAAAAACACCTTCTGTATAAAATTCTCTAAGAATTATTATATCACTTCTTGTCAACTGCTACAAGAAATTTTTCTACCATATTTTTCTTTTTGCAGGCGAAAAGTGCCGCCCCGACGTTTGATGGGTGGTTGTGAAACAGTGAATGGAGCGTATCGCTACAGATACGCTCCATTTCTCGTGTCGAGGTACAGCCCCTTGGCTCTCCCTCTGGGAGAGCTGTCACCGCAGGTGACTGAGAGGGCCTTGCACCCCTGTATACCCTCTCCGTCCTCGCTGCGCTCGACCACCTCTCCCATAGGGAGAGGCAAGAGGTGCAGTTCATTATCCCACTGCATCTGTTAACTGTCTAATGCGCCCCGGCATTCACCGGAGCGCATTTCCTTGCTTATGATACCGGAATCAACAGCATCTGCCCTGCCGCCGGTTCCTCCTGAAGGCCATTTGCCTTGCGGATGGCGTCCATGGTGGAGCCGCTTTCCTTGGCGATGTCCCACAGTCGGCCATCCCCCGCTCTGCGCAGGATCAGCGACGGCCGGTTCGCGTCCGGCTCCTTTTCCTCACCCAGCTCCACGCCGGTGATCATGGAGAAGCCCCGACTGCTTTCCGACGTCATTTCCAGAGGGACTTCCCCCTTGACGGTCACGCTGCCGCTTCCAAGACTGGCCTGCATCTGTTCCGGCGGCATGGGAATTGCCGTTATCACGGTGTTTTCATCCGCATTCAGGATACACTGCCCCTCCCAGCGGGCTGTGGCGGAATGCAGAATGCCGTCCTCGCCATAATACAGCACCAGAAACGAGCCGGGGATCTCCATTTCCACGCCCTTCTGAGTCCTGCGCTGCCGGGGGAAGTCCACGAGGAAGCTGACGTCCGCCGTCAGGTTGGCCTCCGCGGGGATGCTCTGCTCGCCGTAGACGGTTTCCCGGCGGCTTTCCAGAATGGCTGGGACTTCCAGCTGCTCTGTCTGCACAGACAGCTCCCGTCCCGGGCTGTAGGCGTCCTCCGCCAGCGTCAGCATTTCCCGGTCGGAGATGAGATACTGCCCTACAATGCCGCATTTCAGGCGCATATGTCCCTCGTCGTCCACTTCCAGCTCCAGACTGGTGGGACTTAGCAGGATGTCCGCCTGTGCGTCGCCGCTGTGTTCCCCGGAAAGGTCTGCCAGCTGGGAAAAAGGCAGCTCAAAATCCCATCCGTGGAGCTGCCCCTCCTCCGAACGGTAAAGCACGTGCAGGTTCCCGTTTCCCCGGAACACCACCTTGTTGGACAGCACCTTTTTCTCCGTTATTCTGGGGTGCAGGCAGTAATAGACCAGCTTCTCAGGCAATGGGCTGGATTCGGGAAGCGTGAGTTCTTCGTCCAGCGCGAACGCCTTTTCCCCGGCCTCTCTGGGCATTCTGACCGGGTAGCTGCTTGTCAGCAGCTCCACGCCCTCGATTGGTTCCGCCGGGGCGGCGATTTCCGCGGTCTTCGGCACACAGGCCTCCGCCATGGCGGCAGCTCCCACACGCACCATCAACTTCCGGGCGGACACCGACCGGGCGTCCACGAACCGGGTCAGACACTGGATTCGGATGCTCCCCTCCTCCGTCCGTTCGGGCAGATCCCACTTTATCTGGAAGGGAATCCAGCCGTCGATGCACCGCTCCTCGCTGCCATCCTCCGGCGCGTAGAGAATCCAGACCATCATTCCGCCGGAAAAGGAGACGCTGTCGCTGCGCCATTCTTTCCCCCGGAGGATGGTCTGTCCCCATGCGGCAAGGACTCTGCCGATGTCCGGCATTCCGTCGGACAACTTGATCTCCTGGGTCTGCTCCACATTCTGAACCTCCCGCAGCACCGTTTCCATGCAGGGGCAGGCGGATTTCTGAAACTCAAATTCCAAGTTGGATCACTCCTTATCCCACGTTGTCGATACAGTCTATTCAACGCCGGACAAGTTTATGACAAACGAATGTCATCTTCTTCGCATAATGCAAAAACCGAGCGCCAGAAGCGCGATCCCGCCGCAGCAGCAGACGAACCAGCTGGAAACACAATGCCCCACGATCAGTCCCAGTCCGAAGAACAGGCAGCAGCACCCATGCAGGTGGTTTTTCCGGCACATAAAAACACCCCCTGCCTATCCTATGCAGGGGGTGTCCAATTTTTAACCGCCGAGGTAGGCCTTCTTCACCGCGTCAGAGCTGGCAAGCTCCGCGCCGGTGCCGCTTAAGGTGATGCTGCCGGTTTCCAGAACGTAGGCACGGTCGGCAATCTGCAGCGCCTTCCGGGCGTTCTGCTCCACGAGAAGGATCGTCGTGCCGGCCTTGTGCAGTTCCTTGATGATGTCAAAAATCTGATCGACCAGAATAGGCGCAAGACCCATGGACGGCTCGTCCAGCATCATGAGCTTCGGGTGGCTCATGAGGGCGCGGGACATGGCCAGCATCTGCTGCTCGCCGCCGGAAAGGGTTCCCGCAATCTGCTTGCGCCGCTCTTTCAGACGGGGGAAGTAGGTGAACACCGTCTCCAGATCTTTCTGGGACACATCCTTTTTGATGTAAGCGCCCATTTCCAGATTTTCCTGAACCGTCATCTGCTGGAAAATCCGCCGTCCTTCGGGGACGTGCGCCAGACCGGTACGCAGAAGCTTATAGGCTTCCATATGGGTGATATCCTGATCGCAGAAGTGGATGGAGCCGCTGCGGGGATGCATCAGGCCGGAAACCGTCTTCAGGATGGTGGACTTGCCCGCGCCGTTGGCGCCGATCAGCGCCACGATCTCGCCCTCGCCGACTTCAAAGGACACGCCCTTCACCGCATGGATTGCGCCGTAATACACGTGCATGTCTTCAATTTTCAGCATCTGCTTTCCCCTCCTCTTTGCCAAGGTATGCCTCGATGACCGCAGGATTCGCCTGAATCTCCTCAGGGGTTCCCTTGGCAATGATCCGGCCGTAATTCACCACGGCGATGGCCTCGCACACGTTCATAACCAGATTCATGTCGTGCTCGATCAGGAAAATGGCCACGTGGAAGGCATCCCGGATCCGCCGTATCTGATGCATCAGTTCGGTTGTCTCACTGGGGTTCATACCGGCGGCAGGCTCATCCAGCAGAATCACGGAAGGATTGGTCGCCAGCGCCCGGACGATCTCCAGACGGCGCTGGACGCCGTAGGGCAGACTTCCTGCCTTCTCATTGGCATGTTCCGCAAGCCCCATGAAATCCAGCAGCTCCATGGCCTTCTCATTGGCGCGCTTCTCGGCCTTGAAGTAGCCGGACAGATGCAAAACGCTTGAGAAGAAGGAGCACTTCATGGAATTGTGCAGACCGACCTTGACGTTGTCCAGAACGGTCATATCCGTAAACAAACGGATATTCTGGAAGGTTCGGGCGATACCCAGCTTATTGACCTTGTATACCGGCATTCCCTTGATGTCGATGCCGTTGACCAGCACGGAGCCGCGGGTGGGCTGATAGACGCCGGTGAGCAGATTAAAAATGGTGGTCTTGCCCGCGCCGTTGGGGCCGATCAGGCCGGAAATTTCGGTGGGGCCGATGGTAATGTTGAAGCTGTCCACAGCCGTCAGGCCGCCAAAGTCGATGCCCAGGTTCCGCACGTCCAGAACGGGCTGCTTGCCCTGATCCTGCTCACGGACGAAGGTCACGGTGGGAACTTTCAGGATTTTCTTGGAATAGTCATTCATTGCTTCCCGCCTCCTCCTTCTTGAATGCACCGGCAATCTTGTCGGTGACCACGGACATGGCTTCTTTCACCTTGGGGGACCATGTAAAGAGCATCACGACGATCAGAACCACAGCGTAGAGGATCATCCGGTAATCCTGCAGGCCGCGCATGGCCTCCGGCAGAACGTACAGCACCGTAGCGGAAATGATGGAGCCGAGAATATTGCCCATGCCGCCCAGCACCACGAACACCAGAATGTTGATGGAGGTATTGAAATTGAACTTGGAGGCGGTGAGGGAGGAATAATTCAGGCCGTACAGCGCCCCCGCCATGCCCGCCAGGAAGGCGGAGACTACGAAGGCTTTTAGCCGGAACGCCGTAACGTTAATGCCCACGGATTCTGCGGCGATGCGGTTGTCCCGGACGGCCTTGATGGCGCGGCCTTCCCTGGAATTGATCAGATTCAGGACGACGAACAGCGTCACAAGAATCAAGGCAAAGCCAATGGGGAAGGTCGCCAGCTTGGTAACGCCGGTGGCGCCCATGGGGCCGTTGATGACCATGCTGCCGCCCTCAGCCAGCAGGGGCTTTTCGGTGCCGATTACGAAATGAACGCCGTTGGCATCGCTGCCAACATACATATTGTTGATCAGGTTTTTCAGGATTTCGCCGAAGGCCAGCGTCACAATGGCGAGGTAGTCGCCCCGCAGGCGCATGACCGGCAGACCGATGACGACGCCGAACAGTCCCGCCATCACGCCGCCGCAGACAATGGCGACGATCAGCAGCAGAACCTTGCTGGCAATGACGGTCTTCAGCAGCGCCGCCACGATGATACCGGTAAAGGCGCCCACCCCCATGAATCCGGCGTGACCCAGGCTCAGCTCACCGGAAATGCCCACCACCAGGTTCAGGGAAACGGCCAGAACGACGTAGGCACAGATGGGAACCAGGAAGCCTTCCACAGAACTGGAAAGCATATGGGACGCGGACAGCACCTGCATGATAACAAAGCCCAGAATGACCACACCGTAGGTTACCAGATTCGTGCGGTGGCGGCCAATGTATTGTTTCAGTTTCATGGCACTCACCTCACACTTTCTCCTGCACGTTCTTGCCCAGCAGTCCGGCGGGCTTGACAAGCAGAATGACGATCAAAACCAGAAATACGATGGCGTCGGAGAACTGGGTGGACAGGTACGCCTTGCTGAAGGTTTCAATGACGCCCAGAAGGATGCCGCCCAGCATTGCGCCGGGAATGGAGCCGATGCCGCCGAAGACCGCCGCCGTAAAGGCACGGATACCGGGCATGGAGCCGGTGGTGGGCATCAGGGTCGGCACGGTGGAGCAGAGCAGCACACCGGCAATGGCAGCCAGAGCGGAGCCGATGGCAAAGGTGACGGAAATGGTGCGGTTGACGTTGATGCCCATCAGCTGCGCCGCGTCCCGATCCTCGGACACCGCCCGCATGGACTTGCCCATTTTGGTTCTGTTTGTAAACATGGTCAGCCCAATCATGATGACGATGCAGGCCGCGACGGTCACGATCACTTCTCCCGTGATGGTCAAACCGCCGTTAAAGAGCACCAGGGGCTTTATGGCCACGATGCTCTTGAAGTTCTTTGGGGCAGACCCAAAAATCAGCTGGGCGGCATTTTGCAGGAAGTAGCTGACACCGATGGCGGTGATCAGCACCGCGAGACTCGGAACGCCCCGCAGGGGCTTGTAGGCCAGTCCCTCGATCAGCACGCCCAGAAGCGTACACACGATGACGGCCGCCAGAACACCCACCGCCGGGGGAAGTCCCAGATAGCTCGTTACGCAGTAGGACATATAAGCGCCCACCATGATCACGTCGCCGTGGGCGAAGTTCAGCATTCTGGCAATGCCGTACACCATGGTATAGCCCAGGGCGATGATGGCATACACCGAACCGATGCTGATGCCGTTAATCAGATACTGTAAAAAACTCACAACTGCATTCCTCTCTTTCCAACAACCTGTGACGAGGACACACGCCTGTGTTCTTCTCACAGGCTGTCGGCATCCGTTTACGACCGGCAGCCGGACAGGGTTTCCCCTGTCCAGCCACCATTGGTTTGTTAATCGTGCTTATTCCGCGCTGACGTAAGTGCCGTCCTTGATCACAACGGCCATGGGGCTCTTGGAAACCTCACCGGTTGCCTTCCAGGTCATGCCCTTGCCGGTCAGGCCGTCATAGGTCATGGAGGTGAACTGGCCGACCAGGATGTCGTTGATCTCGGAAGCACTCATATCCGGGGTCACGCCGCCCGCGACGCAGGCCTGGTAGAGAGAGCAGATGACGTCGTAGGCATCGGCGGCGAACTGGTTGGGAACGATGCCGGTCTTCTCCTTGTATTTGGCAACGAAGGACTGGGTAGCCTCATCGGAAGCGTCGGCGGAGAAGGGGGTCAGGAGCATCAGACCCTCGGCCAGAGCGGGATCAAAGCCTTCCACGGCCAGGATGCCGTCCATGCCGTCGCAGCCGAAGAAGGTGGGGGCGTAGCCGATGGTATTGGCATAGGTCAGAACCTGAGCTGCCTCGGTGGCGTAGAAGGGCAGGAACACCAGGTCGCAGCCGGCGTCCTTGCACTTGGTCACCTGGGTGGTCAGGTCGGACTTGTTGTCGGCGGTGAAGGCCTCCACACAGGCAATGTTCAGGCCCTTGACCTGCGCCTCGGCGGCGAACTTCTCGTAAATGCCGGAGGAGTAGACGTCGGAGGAGTCGTAGATCACGCCGATGGTGCTGCCCAGGTCATGGGTCGCCATGTAGTCGGCGGAAGCGACGCCCTGGTTGGGGTCGGTGAAGCAGATCTGGAAGATGTTGTCGCCGTACTCAATGATGGAAGCGCCGGAGCCGGAGGGGGTCAGCATAAAGATCTTGTCGTTGGCGCACTCGGCGGCAACCACGTTGCAGGGGGCGGTGGTGACAGGGCCGGCCATGATCTGCATGCCCTTGCCCTTCAGGGCATTGTAGGCATTGGCAGCCTTCTCGGTGTCATGCTCGTCATCCTGGCATTTCAGCTCGAACTGCAGGCCGCCCTTGGCGTTCACTTCCTCAACGGCAATTTCCATGCCGGCCTGAACGGCCGTACCGTAGACGGCGGCGCCGCCGGTCAGAGGGCCGCACATACCAATCTTGATTGCATCGGAACTCTCCGCAGCCTTCTTAGAGCCGCATCCGGTGAACATTGCGGCTACCATCAGAGCAGCCATCAGCATAGCAAGTACTTTTTTCATGATAGTGTTCTCCTTTTTCATTTCTTACTATAAAAAAGCGGTTCGCCCAGGGCGTAACCGCTTCTTCATACCATGTGAAGCCCCGGTCACGCCGCTGCGGCCAGCAGCAGTCGTACAACGCAAATGGACACCGCCAGAATCATGGCAGTGTCCAGGATGGGGCTAATTCGCGCAGAGGAACATGCCGCTGCCATGGTGCAGCGGGTAGAGCTGTAAGTGGTAGAAAACCGTGCCGTCATCGTCATGTACCTCCTGAAGAATTTTAGCATATTGTATCCCACAGAAAGACATTTGTCAACGAGGAAAAGATTACAGAATCTTTTGCGTTTTTTCGCCTTTTTTGTGTATAACGCACAAGGGAACCTCTGATGGAATTGGCGCCGGTCGAAGGCGATTTCCTCAGGGGTTCCCCAAGACATTATTCCCCGTCCAGGACGGACTTGCAGGCGGCGAGAACCTTGCTCAGAACCGGCACGCAGGTGGCGCTGCCGTAGCCGCCGTTTTCCACCACCACGATGAAGGCCAGCGGGTACTGCTCGTCCTCCACGAAGCCCGCGAACATGGCGTTGGATTTCTGTCCGCCGCCCAGCTGGCTGGTGCCGGACTTGGCGCAGACGTTCATGCCGTTAAAATTCCAGTCGCCGTAGACGCTCTGCACGTTGTTGCGCATGTACGCCCTGACCTGATCGGCCACGTCCTGAGACATGATGCGGCCGGTGGTTTTCGTTTTTGCCTCGTAGGTCATCTCTTCGCCGCTGCGAACCTCCGACACCAGATACGGCTCCGCACCCACGCCGCCCCCGGCAATGGCGCCCATGAAGGTCATGTAGCGGGCGGGGTTGATCAGGTCGGTGTGCTGGCCGATGCAGCTCCACGCGAAGGACACCGGGGCGGTGTTGGAAATGTCGTAGTTGCCCTCGGCGGTGGTGACGCCGTCAAAGCTCAGGCTGTCCGTGACGCCGAACTGCTCCACGTACTTTACCATGTTCTTCTTCCCCACCAGCTCCGCGATCTGGGCAAAGGCGCAGTTGCAGGAATTGGCGAGAGCGGTTTTCAGGGTCAGGGTACCGTGGGCTTTTTCGCAGGTCACCTTTTCCGTGCCGTACTCATAAGCGCCGTAGCAGGTGAAGGTCTTGTCCAGAATGTCCGGGACGCAGTCCAGCGCCGCGGCAGTGGTGACCACCTTGAAAATGGAGCCGGGGACGTAGGTCGATTGTAAGAAGCGGTTCAGGTACACGCCGTCATACTGCCCGGAGGTGTCCGAGGCGATGTCCGGCACATTGTCCGGGTCGTAGGTGGGCGTGGTCAGAGCGCAGAGGATCTCTCCCGTTTTGTAGTTGTACACGCCGACGGTGCCTTTTCTCCCCGCCATGGCGTCCAGCGCCGCGTTCTGCACCCTCGCCGACAGCGTCAGGGTCATCTCGCCCCCCTCGCCGCTGCTGTCGTATACGCCGCTGACCAGGTCGAAGCCCGCCATTTTCCCCGCGTAGTGGGAGACGGCGGAGGCGCTGATGTAGCCCTTTCGGTCGCCCAGCCAGTGGAGCGTGGACTGGCGGGTTGCGGCATCAGAGGAATAGGTGCGCTCCTCGGTAATGTCCAGCAGCACGTTCCCGGAACGGTCAGTCACCGTGCCGCAGCCGATGTTGGCGTTGTTATATACATGAGGGGAGCCGGGAAAGGTTACCCATTCCCCCGCCTGGGTCACGTATTCCCACAGGAAGAACATCATGCCCCCCAGAAGCACAGCCAGGAACAAGCCCATGATCCAGGTTCTTTTGGTTACGCGGTTCATCCGCTCACGCTCCCTTCTTGTTCAGGCGGACGGCAAAGCTGGCATTCTGCCGGGTATCCGCCGCCTTGACGAAGGCCAGCAGCCCCCAGGCGCCGACCATGCTGGTGCCGCCGTTGCTCAGAAACGGGAAGGTCACGCCGGTGAAGGGCAGAATATCCAGCGTGCCGAGGCAGTTCAGAATGGTCTGAATGACCAGAATGCTGGCGGCGGTGCAGGAGCCGATGGAATAGAAGCTGCTTCGTGCGACCCGTGCGGTACGGATGGCAAAGAAGCCGTAGGCCGCCACGCACAGCACCATCATCACCGCCACGATCAGCCCCCATTCCTCGGAGATGGTGGCAAAGGCGATGTCGGAATCCGCCGCGAACACGTGTTTCAGGAAGCCCTGTCCCGGCCCCAGGCCGAACAGGCCGCCGGAGGCCACGCACATCAGCGCCTGAACCTGCTGGTAACCGGCGTTCAGTGGATCGTCCCACACGTGCCGCCACACGGAAAACCGACGCAGAGCGTGGGGTGCGATCTTCAATGCCAGCACTCCGGCAAAGATCAGCGCCGTAACGGCCAGCGCCACGGTGCCCATACTGCCGGAACGAAGATAGGCGATCACAAGAAAGGCGCAGAAGAAAATCAGCGCCGTGCCGAAATCGTTCATCAGGGCAAGCAGGCCGCAGATGAGAATGGAATAGGCGATAAAAATGTAAATATTCCGCTTGCTCATGATTCTGTCCATGGTGGACGCGCCGGCATAGACGAAGCAGACCTTGCTCAGTTCCGACGGCTGTAAGGACAGCCCGCCGATGATAAGCCAGTTTTTCGCGCCGTAATACTCGGTGCCGAACACCAGCGTCACCATCAAAAAGCCCACGCCCGCCACCGTGGCCAGATACCGGACGACCTTCGCCCGCTCCAAGTCCCGCAGCGACCAGCCGATGACGAGGAACGTCACCACCCCCAGCGCCATGGCGGCAAGCTGCTTCACCGTCTCCCCCGGCTTTACCGTGGCGATGGCGGCCATACCCATGGTACACAGGAAGAACGCCATGGTCTCCACCTCAAAGGACTTCCGGCGGATCATGCAGTAGAAAATGTACAGCAGCCACTGGCTCAGGAAAATGCCGCCGAAGCCCATGAGAACGCTGGCGATCGTCTCCTGCTCCCCGCCCAGCAGGAAGCCCAGCAGCATCAGGCACTGCAAGATGGACAGCACCATCAGATTCGCCACGCTGTCCCAGCCGCTGGCTGCCTTGGTACGAAGCTCCGCCTGACGCGCTTCCTGATGCTCCGTAATGGGCTGGAGCTGCATTTCCACACCGCCGATGGAGATACGGTCTTTGGGCTTTAAGGCGCAAATTTGAACCTTCCTGCCGTTGACCAGGGTTCCGTCCTTGGAACCGGCGTCCGTGATCGTCCAGCTGCCGTCGTCATACCGGGTCAGAACCGCATGGTTCCGGGACACGGTGGGAAAGTCGATGGTCACGTCGCTGGATTTGCTCCGGCCGATGACGTTCTCCCAATGGGTGATGGGGATCTGGCTGCCGTCGGTCATGTTCAGCCACGCCCAGATCTCCGGCTCCCGCCGGAAGGTCAGCAGGGGCAGGACGCACCGCAGAAGCAGTATGGCGCTGAGTATCGGTACGGTATAGCGCAGAATCCCCACATAGGAGCCTGCGTAATTTTCCTGTGCCAGCGTCAGGGATTCCAGAATATTCTGCATACCATCACCCTCCTTTCTTCGGGTAATTCTTATGTTTAATAAAATGACACATTTTCGTTCAGATGTCAAATGAACATTTTCTTAAGGCGAGCCGCAGTGTTGCCTTAAGCTTCCATTTCCCGCAGAATCCGGATTTCTTCGGCGTAGCCGGGCAGCTCGTTGGGCGTTTCCAGAATCATGGGCTTGTCCTTGAGCTGCGGGTGGTTCACGATGCGGCGGAAGGTTTCCAGCCCCAGACTGCCCTTTCCAAGACATTCATGGCGGTCTTTGTGGCTGGCAAAGGGGTTCTTGCTGTCGTTCAGGTGCAGGGCGTGCAGCCGGTCCAGACCAATCACCCGGTCAAATTCCGCCAGCACGCCGTCCAGGTCATTCACGATGTCGTAGCCGCCGTCGTAGACGTGACAGGTGTCCAGACACACGCCCACGTTTTCGCTTCCCACGGCGTCCAGAATGTCCCTGAGTTCCTCAAACCGTCCGCCGATCTCGCTGCCCTTCCCCGCCATGGTTTCCAGCAGCACCGTCACCGGATAGTCGTGGCGCAGGGCGTTTTTCAGGGCGGCGGCAATGTAATCGATTCCCGCCTGCGTCCCCTGCCCCACGTGGCTGCCGGGGTGGAAATTGTAGAAATTTCCGGGAAACGCCGCCATGCGCCGCAGATCGTCCTCCAGAATCCCCGCGGCAAAGGCTCTGGCGTCCGCGTCAGCGGTGCAGAGATTCATGGTATACGCCCCGTGGGCGACCAGTTTGCCAAAGTGATTTTCTTCCAGCATGGCGGCCGCTTTTGCCGCGTCCGCCGGATCCTCCGGCTTGGCCTTGCTGCCCCGGGGATTCCGGGTAAAAAACGCGAAGGTATTCGCTCCAATGGACAGCGCGGTCTTCACCATCGCCGCGTTTCCGCCGGATGCGGAAAGATGACAGCCAAAATAACCCAAAACACTCACTCCTTTTTGGGTATTATAGCATATTCCACGGGAAAAAGCAAATTTTCTCTTTCCCCCGGCAGCGCAGATGTGCTATAATGTCAGGAATAACCGCCGGGAGGAATCCGCATGCCCAAGTCAGACAATCAGAAGCTGAAAATCCTGTACATCCTCGACTACCTGCAAAAAAATTCTCACCAGGATCACCCGGTGAGAACGTCGGAGCTTCTTTCCATGCTGGAAGAGCACGATATTGTCTGCGACCGCAAGACCGTCTACTCGGACATCGCGGCCCTGCAGGATTACGGCGTGGACATTCTCTCCATTCCCGGAAAGAACGGCGGCTACTACATCGCCTCCCGGAATTTTGAGCTGCCGGAACTGAAGCTGCTCATCGACGCCGTCCAGTCCAGCCGATTCCTCACGGAGAAAAAGTCCCGGGAACTGATCGAAAAGCTGTGCAGCCAGTGCAGCGTCCACGACGCAAGGCTCATGCGCCGGGACGTGCTGGTTTCCGGGCGGGTCAAAAGCATGAACGAGTCCATTTACTTTAACGTGGACGCCGTTCAGGAGGCCATCGCCCAGAATAAGCAGATCACCTTCCGGTATTTTGACTGGGACTTGGGCGGCAAACGGAAATACCGGGACAGAAGCTATCAGGCAAGCCCCTACGGTCTGTGTCAGGACAACGAAAACTGCTACCTGCTCGCCCACTCCCTGCGCCACGGCGTGACCTCCTACCGCCTTGACCGCATGAGCAATATCCGCCTGACGGGGGAAAGCCGCACCCCCTGCCCGGAACTGACGGGCAAGGCATTGGCGGAACATGCTTCCCGGCTGTTTCAGATGTTCTCCGGGGAGGAAACCGCCGTGAAGCTGCGCTTCGACCGGAGTCTGATCAACGTAGTGGTAGACCGCTTCGGCAAGGACATTCTTTTAATTCCGGACGGGGACGATCATTTTGTCTTTACCGTCAATGTGGCGGTGTCCCCCATGTTCCTAAGCTGGGTCATCGGCTTCGGCGGCAAGGCGAAAATTTTGTATCCCAAAAGCGTGGCCGATGCCTGCGTCCAGATGTGCCGGGAAGCGGCGAAACAATACCTAGACCAGCTTGAATGAGTCAAACACGTCCCGCCACACGATCTGGGACTTTTCCGTGGTGTCCGCGTCCCGGAGAACGGACAGACAGTAATGGTAGTTCCCGTCGTCCAGAATCACCGCCCTGCCCAGCTGGTCGCCGTTCTCCCCCGCCGATGCCCAGACGAAGTCATACCGCTTTGCCCCGTCCTGCGCCGTTTCCATCACCGTCAGATTGTCCGGGGTGTAGCCGGATATCCGCTGAATGGTGGCGCTCAGGTCTCCTCCGCTGACGGTCTCGACGATGATCTCATAGTCCTCGCTGAGATAGACCTGCTCCGAGTCGCTTTCCAGCACCGGCGCCACGGCGTTGTCCGGCAGGCGGACGGAAATTTCCCCCGGCTGCGCCATCACGGGCTGAACGATGTCGTCTGAAATTGTTTCCAGCGTTTCCTCCGAAGTACAGCCGCACAGAAGCGACGCCAGCGCCAGTAAAATCCAAAGCTTTTTCACAAAAATCCCTCCCGAAAGGAAATCAGTATGAAAGATATTCTCCTTCTTTACCTCGTTACAATCAATGCGGCCGGTTTTGTGCTTATGCTTGCGGACAAGCACAAGGCAAAGAAAAAACTCTGGCGCATTCCGGAAGCGACCCTGATGACCGTTGCGGCGCTGGGTGGAAGCGTGGGCAGTTTGCTGGGTATGTACACAGTGCGCCACAAGACGAAGCATCCCAAATTCACCGTCGGAATCCCGCTGCTGCTGGCCGGTCGGATCGACGCGACGCTGAACGCGGAAGTGGTCTTTGCGGACTATCATACTGAACTCCAATTAAAATCTTTAAAAAAGATTTTAATTGCCTGAAGGGCATGGAGTTCATATGAGACTTGTTTTGTGATTTCTTTCCTTATAAATCACAAAACAGGCAGCGCCGTCAGGCGATGCCTTCCTGATTAAAATTAAGATTTTAATCAGGAAATAGTATCAGAAAGCCCATCCCGAAGCCAACATCAAAATTGCGGCCTATTCCGACGATGTGGAGCGGGTCGCCATCCCCGTCCGCAAGAGCGCCGACACGGCAACGCTGCTGGCCGCTATCAATCAGGCACTGGCAGAGCTGGACGCCGACGGGACGTTGAGCGGCGCTGTCGGTCAAGTATTTCGGGACGGATATTTCCAAGATGTCCTGACCTTTGCAAAAAATCACCGGGAGCAGCCCATTTCGGACTGCTCCCGGCTCTTTTCTCCCAGCGTTCAGTATCCAAACATCCGGCTGACCACATTGCCGTCGATGGCGTTCAGGGTCAGCATGGGCTGGGTCACATAGTTCGCGCCCTTTTTCATGGACTCCGAGGCGTTGTCTCCGGGCTCATACCAGTCCCACGTTCCCCAGAAATCCCACACGGGAACGATCGTCCCCTGCAAGGAGCCTTTATCCCGGATGCGCATCAGCGACAGGGAGACCTTCGTAATCTCCACGTCCATGTATGTCTCGTCGCCGTTGATCTTGTCGATCTCCACGAGACTGCGGGCTTCCGACGGTCCGATGACCACCACGGGCAGCATGGTGTTTGCGATGGACGCAATGTCCTCAAAGGGCATAAGGGCGGTCTGCGTTTCCTTGACAACCGGCTCGGTGCTGGGAGCGTCCCACTCGAAGGAAAGAATGCCGTCCCTCCCCACCGTGATCCAGACGCTTTCCATGTACCAGGAAACGGTATCCGCATTGGTTTCCTCTGAGCAGCGATAAGTCCAGTACTGATGATCCTCTCCGATGGCGGGATCGCTGAACACACGATCCTCCCGGATGCCGGGAATGGGCAGCCCGTTTACGCTGGGGGTGTAGTAAAGCTCCCAGGTGCCTTTCCGTTCGCTCACTCCGGGTTGCTGCACATCAGCCAGAACCATATCGCCCAGCCCAAGCTCCCGCATCACCTCATCCGCCCTGGCAATGGCGTCCTCTTTGGAAATGCTGCCCCAGTCGGTGCTACGGTAATACTTGAAGTCGCTGTTGACAATTGTCGCGTTCGTCCAGTCCCCGCCGAAGCGGTTCATGATGTTGATTTCGTACTTGGCTCCATCCACGGTGGCATCGCCGCTGACCTCATTGGGCGTTCCGGAATCCTCAAAGCCGTGGATGATGGGCTTTTCCTCCGGTGCCTTTGCCATTTCCGCGGTGTAATAGGCGATTAGCTCCTTCCGGCGTTCTTCCAGCTGCTCCGGCGTCTGTTCCGGGGCGTCCGGGTCGGCGTGCCATTCGGGGGAATTGACATAATCAATGGAATCCTGACACTCCTGCTTCGTCATGACAGTGCTGTAGAGCGGCTGTCCCTTCAAAAGCACCCGCAGTAGGGTGTCCACGTCCTCCTGTGTAAAATCCCGGGGCGTCACGGTGGCGGTGGGAAGCACCGTCCCCAACTCCGCCACCACCTGTGCATCGGCGTGGATGGTAAGTCTTCCCTCCTGACTGACCCAGTCCCCGGTGAATTTTTCCGGGAAGGTGTACTCCGTCTGCTCTTTGGCGCTCTGCTCAAGCAGCATCGCCTGATTGACGGTGGTGGGTTCGGCGGGTGTCCGGCCTTTGCCGCATCCGGGCAGCATGGCAAGCGCCAGCGTGAAGGCGGCAAAACGAACTATTTTCTTTTTCATGGTAACACTTCCTTTCTTTGGATGGTTCCAGAATACCATAGCCAGAATCAAAAGAGTTTACCGGCACGTTACCGTTTGATTACCGATGACGATTCGGGCGGTCGTCCCCTCGCCAACGCTGCTTTCCAGCACCAGCGTTCCGCCGTGGACGGCGGCAATCTCCCGCACCAGCGCCAGTCCCAGACCGAAGCCGCCGTTTGCCTTGCTCCGGGAGGGGTCGCCCATGTAGAAGGGGTCGGTCACTCTTTGCAGATCTTTTTCGGGGATGCCCCGGCCATGGTCGGTGACGGTGAAGCCCATCTCCGACGCCTGAATCCGGATGGTCTGCCCCGGTGCGGATGCCTTGGCGCTGTTTTCCACGAGATTGACAAGGGCAATGCACATCAAGTCCTTGTCCACGGGCAGAATGTCCCCGTTGCAGGTGATTTCCAGAGAAGTTCCGTACTTTTCCATGATCGGCCGGGTCAGCTCCCGCACCTGCGTCAGCAGTTCCGGCACGGACACCGGCGCTATCTTCGCGTTCTTTTTCATGGAAAGCAGCGTCAGCAGCTTTCTGACCATGGTTTCCAGCCAGTGGAGCTGGGCGTCCATACTGGTGAGCAGCGCTTCCTGCTTTTCTTCGGGAAGGTAGACATTTCGCAGAGTGTTCACGTTCAGGAGCAGAGACGTCAGGGGTGTTTTCAGCTCGTGGGTGACCGCGCCGACAAAGAGCTTCTGCCGCTCGTTCTGTTCCCGAAGAGTGTCCACGTGGGTCTCCACCGCCAGCGCCATCCGGTTGAAATTCCCCGCCAGAGTGCCCACTTCGTCCTGAGAAACGACAGGGACGCGCTGGCTGTAATTCCCGTCCGCGATGCTGCCGGCGGCTTCCGAAAGCCGGGACAACGGGCGAAGCGTCCGGGAGATCATCCAGTAAACCGCCCCAAGCCCCAAAAGGCCAATGGACAGCGCCAGCAGCGCAAACCGTCCGCTGAGCTGCCAGAGCTGGGAATATATGTAGGTGGCGTCCGCCGCCAAATACACGCTGCAATCCATCCCCCAGGCATCCGTGACCCTGCCCAGAATCAGAAAATGCCTGCCGCCCGCGCAGGCTCTGGCTGATTGCGTACCGCCGTAACGGACATCCAGATAGCGTTCCGGGTCGATCTGGGCGGACGCGCTCAGGCACTCTCCATTGACAACGAGGGCGCTTCCCGGCACGCTGCAGGAACGGAAGCAGTAGGTCAGCAGCACTTTCCGGGAAAGCGAGTCAAGGCCGTCAGTGGAACTGCGGTAGACGGCTGTCCCGAAATCATCCACCAGATCATTCAGGGTTTCCTCCGTGCTTTGCAGAAGGGCTTCATAGGACTGCTCCCGCACCTGCCAGAGCATGGCCACCGTCAGGCTCACCGCCACGGCCAGCAGCAGCGCCGCGCAGAGCGCTGTCAGTTTTGTTTTCAGCTTCATCGTTCCTCCAACCGGTAACCGGCCTTTGAGATGGTGCGGATTTCCTCGGACAGGTTCAGCTTTTTCCGCAGATTGGCAATGCGGACGTCCACGGTGCGGATGTCCCCGAAATAGTCCTGCCCCCAGATCTCGTTCAGGATGCGCTCCCGGGAAACCGTGCGGTTTTTGTTCTTCATCAGCACCGCCAGCACGTCAAATTCCAGCGGCGGTAGGGGAATTTCCTCCCCACTCCTGCTTAAGCGGCGGTTGCCGTTGTCCAGCGTCAGGTCGCGGAAATGGTAGATTTCGTTGAATTTCCCGCTGCGCCTGAGTACCTTTTCCATGCGCACTATCAGGGCGAGCATATCGAAGGGCTTGGCGATGTAATCCTCCGCGCCGCCCCGCAGTCCCTGCACCTCATGTTGGGCGTCGTTCATGGCGGTCAGGCAGATGACGGGGATTCCGTATTCCTGAAGCTTCGGCAGCAAGGTAAAGCCGTCCACCCCGGGCAGCATCATGTCAAGCAAGGCTAAATCGTAGTCGTGGCTTGCTTCCAGCGCGTTCCACGCGGCAAGGCCGTTATCAAAAGCGGTCACGGTGTAGTCCGCGCATTCCAGATTCAGCCGCAGCACCTGGGCGATGGCCGCGTCGTCCTCGATAATCAGGATTTTATTGCTCATGGAATCCCCTCCATCTGGCGTTTTCGTCATTATAGCACAGTACCGTGCCCGTGTGTTTACCAAAATATTACTGTTTTTGCGATACTGCAAAAGCCGCCGTTTTGCAAAACGGCGGCTTTCCAGGTGTTTTCGATTTATTACGTTCCGTTTCCACGCAGTTCGATGATCTGGTCACGCAGTACGGCAGCGTACTCGTATTCCATCATCTTCGCCGCTTCCTTCATCTGCTTTTCCAGACGGGCGATCTCCTTTTCCTTCTCCACCTTGGTCATCTTCACGCCGGTTCTGCCCTTGCGTTCGGCGGTGGGAGACGAAATCTCGATCAGGTCCCGCACAGACTTGATGATGGTCTTCGGGACGATCCCATGGGCTTTGTTGTAGGCATCCTGAATCTCCCGGCGGCGGGCTGTCTCGTCGATGGCCGCACGCATGGCGGGGGTGACCGAGTCGGCGTACATGATGACCCTGCCCCCGGCGTTCCGGGCGGCGCGGCCAATGGTCTGAATGAGACTGGTCTCGCTGCGCAGGAAGCCCTCCTTGTCCGCGTCCAGAATGGCCACCAGACTGACCTCCGGCAAATCGAGTCCCTCACGCAGCAGGTTGATGCCCACCAGCACGTCGAATTTTCCCATCCGCATATCCCGGATGATCTCCATCCGCTCCATCGCGCCGATGTCCGAGTGCATGTAGCGCACCTTGATACCCGCCTTTTGCAGGTATACCGTCAAGTCCTCCGCCATCTTCTTGGTCAGGGTCGTCACCAGAACACGCTCGTTTCTGGCGGTGCGGGCGTTGATCTCCCCGATCAGGTCGTCGATCTGCCCCTCAATGGGACGCACCTCCACCTCCGGGTCCAGCAGTCCGGTGGGACGGATGACCTGCTCCACCGTCTGGCCGGAACGGGTGCGCTCGTAATCGCCGGGAGTGGCGGAAACGTAAATCACCTGATTGATCTTCTGGTCGAATTCCGGAAAGTTCAGGGGGCGGTTATCATAGGCCGAGGGCAAGCGAAAGCCGTAATTCACCAGCGCGTCCTTCCGGCTCCGGTCTCCGGCATACATGGCGCGGCACTGGGGCAGGGTCACGTGGCTCTCGTCGATAAACATGAGATAGTCCTTGGGGAAATAGTCCAGCAGCGTGGTGGGCGGCGTCCCCGGCGCCCGCCCCTGAATTACACGGGAATAGTTCTCGATGCCGTTGCAGAAGCCGATCTCCGTCAGCATTTCCAGGTCATAGGCCGTCCGCTGGGCGATGCGCTGGGCTTCGATGAGCTTGTCGTGGGCGCGGAAGAAGGCCACCTGATCGTCGCACTCCCGCTGAATTTCCACCATTGCCCGCTGCAATTTTTCCTTGGAAGCAACGTAATGGCTGGCGGGATAGATGGCCACGTGGTCAACATACCGCTCCGCAATGCCGGAAACGGCGTTGATCTCGCTGATCCTGTCCACCTCGTCTCCGAAAAACTCCACCCGGATGGCACGTCCCGACCAGTAGGCGGGATAGATTTCCAGCGTGTCCCCCCGAAGGCGGAACTTGTTCCGGGAGAAGTCCAGATCGTTCCGCTCATAGCGGATCTCCGTCAGCTTTTTCAGTACGCTGTCCAGCGGGTACTCCTGCCCCACCCGCAGGGAAATGACCATGCTCTTATAATCGATGGGGTCGCCCAAACCGTACAGGCAGCTGACCGAGGAAACCACGATCACGTCCCGCCGCTCAAACAGCGCCGAGGTGGCCGAGTGACGGAGGCGGTCAATTTCCTCATTTACGGAAGCGTCCTTTTCGATGTAGGTGTCCGTGTGGGCGATGTAGGCTTCCGGCTGGTAGTAATCGTAGTAGGAAATGAAGTATTCCACCGCGTTTTCCGGAAAAAACTCCCGGAATTCCGAGCAGAGCTGAGCAGCCAGCGTCTTATTGTGCGCCAGCACCAGCGTCGGGCGGTTCAGCTTTTCAATGACCGAGGCCATGGTAAAGGTCTTGCCGGAGCCGGTGACGCCCAGCAGCGTCTGCTCCCGCAGTCCCCAGTTCACGCCGTTTACCAGCGCGCTGATGGCCTCCGGCTGGTCGCCGGAGGGCTTATAGTCCGATACCAGTTTGAATTTGTCCATAATAACTCCCTTCATCCAGCCGGTAGCCCGACTGCACCATGGAGACATAGTCCCCGTCCGCCACCACGATGTGGTCGGCCAGCTGAATTTCCACCGCGTTCAAGGCCATGGCCACCCGGCAGGTGGTCTGCACGTCCTCGCTGGAGGGCACCGCGATGCCGCTGGGATGGTTGTGCGCCAGAACCACGGTGGTGGCGTTGGCAGCCAAGGCCGTCTCCACGATCTTCCGCACGGATATCCCCGCTGAGTTCACGCTCCCCTGCCCGACCTCCTTGCAGCACAGCACCTTGCATTTGGCGTCCAGACACAGCAGAAACACCGTTTCCACCTTTCGTCCGAAGAAGAACGGCACCAGATATTCCCCGCAGGCCTGCACCGTGGGCAGGATTTTCTCCCGCATGGTCCGGTCAACCTGATAGTACCGCGCCACGTCGTTCATGAGGCTGAGCAGCAGTGCCGACTGTTCGCCCACGCCCTTGACCTTCCGCAGTTCCTCCACCGGCGCTTCCAGCACCTGATACAGGCTGCCGAAATGGTCGAGCAGCGCGTGGGCGATGGGGTTGGTGTCCTGCCGGGGAACGCTGAAAAACAGCAGCAGCTCCAGCACCTGAATGTCCGTGAAGCTCTCCAGCCCTTCCTCCAGAAAGCGCTGCTTCAGCCGCTGGCGGTGTCCGTCGTGAATCGACATATTTTTCACCTCGTAGTTCTTACCCCTTGCTATTTTGTCCCGTTTCCGCTAGAATGAGAAATGAAAAAAACGTCGAATCTTGCTGGGAAAGTTTTCACCCATTCTGCGCATGATAGGACTGCTAGGAGGATCGTCATGGAAGAAAAGAAAGATACGCTGGGAATGCTGGATCTGGTGATCCGCCCCGGCTTCTGCGTAAAAGAAAATCAGATCATCAAGGTCAATCAGGCCGCCGAGAGCCTTTTCATCACCCCCGGCACGGATGTCCGCCCGCTGCTTCTGACAGGCTCGGAGGAGTACGCCGCGTTCACCGGCGGGTGTCTGTATCTGACGCTGAACCTGTCCTCCCACAGCTGCGGCGCGTCGGTCACACGGGTGGACGACATTGATGTATTCCTGCTGGAACAGGAATCGGACAACGGCGAGCTTCGCTCCATGGCGCTGGCCGCCCGGGAGCTGCGGGAGCCGCTGACCAACGTGATGATCACCGCCGACAGCCTGTTCCCCCTCTGCGCCACGGAAGAAAGTCCCCGGACGGCAGAGCAGGTCGCCCGTCTGAACCGGGGGCTGTTCCAGATTCTTCGGATCATCGGGAATATGTCCGACGCCGAGCGCTGCGCCGCCGTCTCCCATCAGGAAACGGTGGACATTCCGGCGCTGTTCGCCGAATTCTTTGAAAAGGCGGAGACCCTTGTCTCCCACACCGGCATCACCCTGACCTACGAGGGGCCTGACCAGCCGGTCTACGGTCTTGCCGACCGGGAACAGCTGGAACGGGCGGTTCTGAACATCCTGTCCAACGCCATCAAATTCACCCCGAAGGGCGGGACTGTCACGGCCAAGCTGACCCGCAGCGGCCGGATGCTCCGCCTGAGCGTGACGGACAGCGGCTCCGGCATTGCCCAGAGCGTCCGCAGCAGCGTCTTCTCCCGGTATCTCCGCCAGCCCGCTCTGGAGGACAGCCGGTACGGCATCGGCCTTGGCATGGTGCTCATCCGCACCGCCGCCGCCCACCACGGGGGCGCCGTCCTCATTGACCAGCCCGACGGTGCGGGTACAAGGATCACCATGACAATGGCCATCCGCCAGAGCAAGCAGGCGACGCTTCGCTCCAACGTCCTGCGGGTGGACTACGCCGGAGAGCGGGATCACGGGCTGATCGAGCTTTCCGAGTGCCTTCCCACAGAATTGTACGAATAATTTCTCCGTCCGGTCTGCTGAGCAGACCGGACATTTTTTACAGATAAGACTTCAGATACTGTCCCGTATAGCTTTCGGGAATCTGCGCCACTTCCTCCGGCGTGCCGGACGCGACCAGCGTTCCGCCGCCGTCGCCGCCCTCGGGGCCGAGGTCGATCAGATAGTCCGCCGTCTTGATGACGTCCAGATTGTGCTCAATGACCAGAACGGTGTTCCCCGCCTCCACCAGCCGCTGCAAAACCTCAATGAGCTTGTGCACATCGGCGGCGTGAAGGCCGGTGGTCGGCTCGTCCAGAATATAGATGGTCTTTCCCGTGGAGACCCGCGCCAGCTCCGTCGCCAGCTTCACCCGCTGGGCTTCGCCGCCGGAGAGGGTGGTGCTGGACTGCCCCAGCTTCACATAGCCAAGACCGACCTCCACCAGAGTCTGGGCTTTTCTGCGGATTTTCGGCAGATTCTCGAAGAAATCCACCGCTTCCTCCGCGGTCATGTCCAGCACCTGGGCGATGTTTTTCCCCTTGTAGTGGACTTCCAGCGTCTCCCGGTTGTACCGCGCGCCGTGACAGACCTCACATGGAACGTAAACGTCCGCCAGAAAGTGCATTTCGATCTTCACAAGGCCGTCGCCGCAGCAGGCTTCGCATCGGCCGCCCTTGACGTTGAAGCTGAACCGTCCCGGCCCATAGCCCCGGATCTTCGCCTCGTTGGTGGACGCGAACAGGTCCCGGATATCGTTGAACAGCCCCGTGTAGGTGGCAGGGTTGCTTCGGGGAGTCCTGCCGATGGGGCTTTGGTCGATGTCAATGACCTTGTCCAGATACTCCATGCCGTCAATGCCGTCACAGAGGCCGGGACGGGTACGGGCATGGTTCAGCGTGGCAAGCAGGGTCTTGTTCAGAATTTCATTGACCAGACTGGATTTTCCCGAACCGGACACGCCGGTGACGCAGACGAAAGTTCCCAGCGGAATTGACACATCCACATTTTTCAGATTGTTCTCCCGTGCGCCGCGAATGCGCAGGAAATTGCCGTTCCCCGCCCGTCGGGTGGTGGGAACGGGGATTTTCTTCACGCCGGAGAGGTACTGTCCCGTTACGGAACGGGGGCAGTTTATGATATCCTCCAGCGTTCCCGCCGCCACGATCTCGCCGCCGTGACTGCCCGCGCCGGGACCGACATCTACAATAAAATCGGCGGCGCGCATGGTGTCCTCGTCGTGCTCGACAACGATCAGGGTGTTGCCCAAATCCCGCAGGTGCTTCAGCGTCCCCAGCAGCTTATCGTTGTCCCGCTGGTGCAGACCGATGGACGGCTCGTCCAGAATATACAGCACGCCCATCAGGGACGAACCGATCTGGGTGGCCAGCCGGATACGCTGGCTCTCGCCGCCAGAAAGGGTTCCCGCCGAGCGGGAGAGCGTCAGATAGCTCAGTCCCACATCCGTCAGGAATTGCAGGCGGGACTTGATCTCCTTGACGATCTGCTCGGCCACCATGGCCATACTGCCCTCCAGACGAAGATTTTTCATAAATTCCAGCTCGTCCCGGACGCTCATGCGGCAAAAGTCCATAATGCCGATGCCGCCCACCGTCACCGCCCGGGCGATCTCCGATAAGCGGTCGCCGTGGCACTGGGGGCAGGGCGCGGTGGCCATGCACTCCTCCAGCTCCTTCCGGGCGGCGTCCGATTGCGTTTCCCGGAAGCGGCGGGAAATGTTGTTGAGAATACCCTCAAAGGGCTGCTCCAGCACGCCCATACCGTTGCCCCGGTTGTAGCTCATGCGCAGCTTTTCCCCCTTGGTGCCATAGAGGATCACGTCCATCACGTCCTCGGGCAGGTTCTTCACCGGTTCCGTCAGGGAAAAATGATATTTTTGCGCCAACGCCTCAAAATACATACGGAAGATGGAATCCGTCCGGGCGCTCTGCCAGCCGGGCGCCTGAATCGCGCCGTCGAAAATGGACTTGTTCCTGTCCGGAATCACCAGATCGGCGTCGGCGATGAGCTGGAAGCCCAGACCGGTGCAGCTGGGGCAGGCACCCGCCGGGTTGTTGAAGGAGAACATTCGCGGCTCCAGTTCCGTCAGGCTGATGCCGCAGTCCTCGCAGGCGTAGTTCTGGGAAAAGCTCAGCTCCTCCCCGGTGGCGGGCAGCTCGATGGTCACAAGGCCGCCGGAGTGGCTGCACGCCGTCTCAATGGAGTCCGTCAGGCGGCGGCGCAGGCCGTCCTTCAGCACCAGCCGGTCAACCACCAGCTCGATGGTGTGCTTCTTGTTCTTCTCGCAGGGGATGTCCTCGGTTAAATCATAGAGAATGCCGTCCACCCGCACACGGGCGAAGCCGGACTTCCGGGCGTCTTCAAACACCTTCCTGTGCTCGCCCTTCTTCCCCCGGATGACCGGGGACAGGACGATAAAGCGCGTCCCCTCTCCCAGCGCTTCCACCCGGTCCACGATCTGGTCGATGGTCTGGCGGCGGATCTCCCTGCCGCACTTCGGGCAGTGGGGAACGCCCACCCGCGCCCACAGGAGGCGGAGATAATCGTAGATTTCCGTCACCGTTCCCACGGTGGAGCGGGGGTTTTTCGAGGTAGTCTTCTGGTCAATGGAAATGGCCGGGGACAGGCCGTCGATGGAGTCCACGTCCGGCTTGTCCATCTGCCCAAGGAACTGGCGGGCGTAAGAGCTTAAGCTCTCCACATACCGTCTCTGTCCCTCGGCGTAAATGGTATCGAAGGCCAGACTGGACTTGCCTGAACCGGAAAGTCCGGTGAAAACCACCAGCTTGTCTCTGGGGATGGTCAGGTTCACGTTTTTCAGATTGTTCTCCCGCGCGCCCTGAATGATGATCTTGTCGTTCATATCTGATGATGCTCCCAAATGCGTAAAAATCTGTATTCGTTAGTATATCACAAAACCCCAAATCTCTCAAGATATTTTTCAAACAAAATTTCGTTTTTAATCATATCGTGAAATTCTGTTTTCTTAGCCAGAAACGCCCGGATTTTTGTTTGTTTTTTCGGCGATATTTCACATTTATTCATATTGCTTTTTCCGGTGCCGGGATGATATAATGGATGCGTAGATTTGCGTCCGGGCTGTTGCCGGGGGGCAGAAAAAAAGAAAAAGTGAGGTATTCATCCGATGATTGCTTACGGTGAAAACATTCAGGTTTTCTGCGGCAATTCCAATCCCCAGTTTGCGCAGACCATCTGCAAAGAGCTGGGCGTACCCATGGGTAAGGCCATTGTGACCCACTTCGCCGACGGAGAGGCTTCCGTCACCCTGGAGGAAACCGTCCGCGGTGCCGACGTGTTCCTCATCCAGTCCACCTGCAAACCCGTCAATGACAATCTCATGGAGCTGTTGGTCATGATCGACGCCTGCCGCCGCGCGTCCGCCGGCCGCATCACCGCCGTCATCCCCTACTTCGGCTACGCCCGTCAGGATCGCAAGGCCAAGTCCCGTGACCCCATTTCCGCCAAGCTGGTCGCCAACATGCTCACCGCCGCCGGTGCCAACCGCATTCTGACCATGGACCTCCATGCCGCCCAGATCCAGGGCTTCTTCGACATTCCGCTGGATCACCTGCTGGGCAACGTTACCTTCGTTGAATACTTCATGAACAAGTTCCCCGAAAGTGAATACAACCACGAGGACTTTGTGGTCGTCTCCCCCGACGTCGGCTCCGTCGGCCGCGCCCGGAATTTCGCCGCCAAAGTGCATATGGGTCTTGCCATTGTGGACAAGCGCCGCCCCAAGGCCAACGTTTCCGAGGTCATGAACATCATCGGCGACGTCCGGGGCAAAACCTGCATCCTGTACGACGATCTGGTGGACACCGCCGGTTCCCTGTGCAACGCCGCCAAGGCTCTGGTAGAGATCGGCGGTGCGAAGGAGATTTACGCCTGCGCCACCCACGGCGTCCTCTCCGGCCCCGCCTATGACCGTATTGAGGCCAGCCCCATCAAGGAAATGGTGCTGCTGAACACCATCCCTGAGGTCGCCAACACCCCCAGCCACAAGATCAAATTCCTGGACGTCGCCCCCGTGTTTGCCCGTGCCATCGGCCATATCCACGGCGCCACCTCCATCGCCGACCTGTTCTGAGCCGTGTTTTCCAAACAAAGCAGCGACAGCTGGCTGATCGTCGGGCTGGGCAATCCCGGACGGGAATACGAGAAGACCCGGCACAATACCGGCTTCCGGGCAATGGACATTCTGGCCGAAAAGCTGAACGCCAAAGTGGACAGGCTGAAATTTCAGGGCCTGTACACGCAGGTGAATTACGGCGGAAAAAAGCTGTTTCTGCTCAAGCCCCAGACCTATATGAACCTGTCCGGGCGTTCCGTATTGCAGCTTTCCGCCTACTTCGGCATTCCGCCCCAGCGGATCATTGTGATGTTTGACGACATCTCTCTGGAGCCGGGACGGCTGCGGGTTCGCGCCGAGGGTTCCGCCGGCGGGCACAACGGCATCAAGTCCATCATTCAGGAGCTGGGCAGTCAGGATTTTCCCCGGGTCAAGATCGGGGTTGGCGCAAAGCCAAACCCGGAATACGACCTTGCCGCATGGGTGCTGTCCACCTTCTCGGCAAGTGAGGAAAAGGCGCTGGCCGTATCCCTGAAAAACGCCGCCGACGCCGCCCTGAGCATCATCGATAATGGCGTACCGGAGACCGCCAACCGATTCAACGGCAGCCACCCATAAAAATATTGTCATAAAATCACGGAAAGGGGGATATATCCCCCTTTCCGCGTTGCCGCGTTGTGCACTTTTCTTTTTGAGGTAAAACTTATGGAACAGCTTCTGTCTCTATTGAAAACCATTCCCGAATACGCCGCCATGGTGTCCTCTCTGCAGGACGGCGAGAGCGTGGCCGTCACCGGCATCGGCCAGATCAACCGCAGTCACATGATCGCGGGGCTTTGCCGCACTCTAAATCGTCCCATGGTGGTGCTGTGTCAGGACGATCTTGCGGCGCGGCGGCTTCAGGAGGAATTGAAGGGCTTCCTTTCGGACACCGCCCCCATTCTCCCCGGCCGGGATCTGACCCTTTACGACGCCGCCGTGGTGTCCAGAAGCTGGGAGCAGAAGCGCCTGCGGCAGCTGTATGATCTTGCCGCCGGGAAGACCGGCCTGCAAATCATGACCTGGGAATCTCTCAGTCTGCGCACCATGCCGAAGGCCGCGCTTCTCGCCGCCGCCTTTTCTTTGGAAGTTGGCCGGGAATACGCCGTGGAAGACCTGATCTCCCGTCTTACCGCCGCCGGGTACAACCGCTGCGGCATGGTGGAGGGACCGGGTCAGTTCGCCGTCCGTGGCGGCATTCTGGACATCTTCTCCCCCGCCGAAGACCGGCCTGTGCGGGCGGAATTCTTCGGCGACGAGCTGGACACCATGGGCTTCTTTGACCCGGCGACCCAGCGCCGCAGTGAGAACATCACCTCCGTCACCGTCCTGCCCGTGGCGGAGACTCAGCCGGGGCTTCATCCCGGCGGTGTGGAGGGGCTGTGCAAAGATATTACCTCCCTGATCTCCCGCCAGAAGCGGCGGAAAAACATCAACGAGCCGCTGATCGCCACGCTGGAAAAAGACCTGAATAAATACGAAAGCGGCCTGCATAACCCCGCATCCGACCGGTATATGGCGCTGATCTATCCGGAAATGGCCACCGCCGCGGACTATATTCCGGACGGTGCCGTGGTCGCTGTCTGCGACCACGGAAACCTCCAGCGTGCTGCCCGCAGCCGCTGCGACGAGATGGGAATGCAGCTGGACAGTATGCTGGGGGCCGGTCTCGTGGCGGGAGAGCTGTGCGACTATGTGTGCCAGTGGGAGGACTTCTGCAAAACTCTCCGGAGGAAAACCGTCGTTTATTTTGATGCCTTCGGCGGCACCTCCTACCCGGAGGACTGCCCTCCAAAGCAGCTGTACCCCCTCACCGCCAAGCAGCTTCCCGGCTACGGCGGCAATCTGGACACCGCCGTCTCCGACCTGAGTCACTACCAGAAAATGGAGTTCGGCAGTCTGGTGCTTTGCGGCACCCGCCGCCGGGCGGAGCTGTTACAGCAGCTGCTTCACGAGAAGGGGCTGTCCGCATTCCAGTGCATTCCCCTGACCACCCTGCCCAAGCCCGGCCAGATCCTGCTGACGGAGGGCACGCTCCCCTTCGGCATGGAGTATCCCCTGTCCAAAATCGCCGTTCTGACGGAGGGGCAGCTGATTGCCCGGAGCGAGCCGAAGCGGAAACCCGCGAAAAAAACCGGCTCCACTAACCGCCAGAAGCTGAATTCCTTCACCGACCTGACCCCCGGCGATCTGGTGGTTCACGAGAATTACGGCATCGGCCGGTTCGTGGCCATGGAGCAGATCAAGGTGGACGGCGCGGTCAAGGACTATATCAAAATCGCCTATCAGGGCAGCGACACCCTGTTCGTCCCCGCCACCCAGCTGGACTTAGTGAGCAAATACATCGGCGGCGGTGGGGAAGACAGCAGCGTCAAGCTGAACAAAATCGGCTCCGACGCCTGGCAAAAGACAAAAGCCAAAGCCCGGAAAGCCGCGAAGGACATGGCGGGCGAACTGATCCAGCTCTACGCCGCCCGGAAGCGCCAGTCCGGCTACGCCTTCTCCGCCGACGCCCCCTGGCAGAAAGAATTTGAGGACAATTTCCCCTACCCGGAGACCGACGACCAGCTTCGCTGCATCGCGGACATCAAGCACGACATGGAGTCCCCCATCCCCATGGACCGTCTTCTCTGCGGCGACGTGGGCTTCGGCAAAACCGAAGTCGCCCTCCGCGCCGTGATGAAGGCCGTCATGGACGGCAAGCAGGTGGCGATTCTGGTTCCCACCACGGTGCTTGCCCAGCAGCATTATCAGACTGCCGTAGCACGTTTCCGGGGCTTCCCCGTCACCATCGACGTTCTCAGCCGCTTCCGCACCACGAAAATGCAGCAGCAGACCTTGCAGAAGCTCCGCGCCGGTTCCGTTGACTTAATCATCGGGACCCATAAGCTGCTGCAAAAAACCGTCCAGTTCAAGGATTTGGGTCTGCTCATTGTGGACGAGGAGCAGCGCTTCGGCGTCAGCCATAAGGAGCGGCTGAAGGAGCTTTCCAAGGGCGTGGACGTGCTGACCCTCTCCGCTACGCCCATTCCCCGGACGCTGAACATGGCGCTGTCCGGCATCCGGGACATGTCCACCATCGAGCAGCCCCCCGCTGACCGCTATCCCGTGCAGACCTTCGTGATGGAATACAGCGAGCCCATTGTGGACGACGCCATCCGCCGGGAAATCGAGCGGGGCGGGCAGGTCTACTATCTGCACAACCGCACGGAAACCATCGACCAGTGCGCCGCCGCAATCAAGCGCCGGATTCCGGGCATCAGCGTGGGCGTCGCCCACGGCCAGATGGGCGAGGACGCGCTGGGAGACGTGATGCAGTCCATGGCGGAGGGCGAGATTCAGGTGCTGGTATGCACCACCATCATTGAGACCGGTCTGGACATTCCCAACGCCAACACCCTCATCATCGAAAACGCCGACCGGTTCGGCCTGAGCCAACTGCACCAGCTTCGCGGTCGGGTGGGACGCTCCACCCGCCACGCCTATGCTTATTTCACCTACCGTCCGGAGAAGAATCTCACCGAGGTCGCCGAGAAGCGGCTATCTGCCATCCGGGACTTTGCCGAATTCGGCTCCGGCTTCAAAATCGCCATGCGGGACTTGGAGATTCGGGGCGCGGGCAATCTCTTAGGCGCCGAGCAGTCCGGTCATATGTCCAGCGTGGGCTACGACATGTACCTCAAGCTGCTGGACGAGGCGGTTCTGGAGGAAAAGGGCGAAGCCCCCAAGGCGCCGGAGTGCACCGCCGACCTGAACGTCACCGCCAATGTGGACAAAGACTACGTCTCCCGGGGCGAGGAACGGATGGACCTGTACCGCCGCATGGCCGCCATCCGCTCTCAGGAGGACGCCGACGATCTGCTGGACGAGATCGTCGATCGCTACGGCGAGCCGCCCAAGGGCGTGCTGAATCTCATCGATATCGCCCTTCTCCGGGCAAAGGCTCGGCAGGTCGGCATCAAGGACATCCGCCAGAAGTCCGGAGACGTGCTGTTCACCCTGAGCAATCTGAATTTCGAGGCCGTGGGCGCGCTGTGTTCCGACCCGGATTACAAGCAGCGGGTCACTTTCCTCGCCAGCGCCAAGGAACCGACCCTCCGCTTCAAGCTCGCCAACGGCGTGGACAGCCTGAAGCAGAGCAAGCTGTTTGTGGAGCACTATACCAGCTTTTTCCAGAGCTGACGTTTTGGGAACCTCTGAATAAATCGTCTGCGGCTGTGAGCGGATCTTTTTCGCCCACTCTTCGGTATCGAAAACGGGAAATACATACAGTATTCCGCCGTTTCCGATACCTCGATTGGACGAAAAATCTCGCGCTCACAGCTCTTGCCGATTTGTTCAGAGGTTCCCTTGACATTCCGTGTTATAATAGCGTTGAATCCAACCTTCCCTCAGGAAAGGAGCAGCCTATGTCTAAAGGCAAATTTTCCAACCCCCGGCCATACCGGGAAGAAGAACGTGAAATCGAAAAGAGCTTCCGCCAGCTGACCGGTCAGGAGAAGCCCGCGAAGCCGGATGACCCCATCTTCTCCGAAGCCTCCGTCCCTGATCTGGACACCACCGACCCGGAGACTGCCGACCTTATCACCGAGGCCGACAGCCTGTTTCCCGAAGAGAACAGTCTGTTTTCCGGAGAAGACAGCCCGGTTCCCGACGAGGAACTGGACTTTTCACTGGACGAGAAGGAGAACCCCCCGAAGCGCGGCACTCCGTCCTTCCTTGATAAGGCTCTTTCCTTTGTGGACAACAACCAGAAGCCCGTGATGGTGGCTCTGTGCGCCGCCGCGCTGGTTCTGATCATTTCCCTGATTGCCATTTTCGTCGTCAACGTCTCCGGCGACCCCTACGGCAAAAAAATTCTGAACAATGTCACCGTCGCCGGTGTGAACGTGGGCGGGATGAGCAAGTCCGATGCCATCACCGCCGTTCGCGCTGTTACCGACCAGACCTACACGACGCAGGCCATGGTGGTGACTCTGGGCGATACCACCTTACAGCTGTCCCCCAGCGATACCGGCGCGAAGCTGGACGTAAAGGCCGCCGTCAACGCCGCCTATGCTTACGGCAGAACCGGCACCAAGGCCGAGCGTCAGGAAGCCTATCAGGCGTCCCTCAGGAGCAACCACATCATCGGGCTGCTGCCCTACCTGCATCTGAAGCAGGATTATATCAAGGGCGTTCTGGAGGACTACGCCGGAACCGCCGGCAGTCTGCTGACCCAGACCACCTACGCTCTGGAAGGCGACGTCCCCGATCTTGCGACAGACAAATTTGACGAAGAACATGCCCCTCAGCTGACGCTGGTCATCACAATGGGAACTCCCGGCGTAAATTTCAACGTAGATGATGTGTTCAACCAGATTCTGGACGCCTACAGCATGAACGTTTTCACCGTAAAGGCGGAGGGCGCGCAGGCCGAGGGCGAACCGGATGCCGTTGATTTGCAGAAAATTTACGACGATGTCTGCGTAGAGCCCGTGGACGCCACCGTCAATATGCAGACCTTCAAGGCCATCCCCGGCTCCTACGGCTACGTGTTCGACATGGTGCAGGCGCAGAAGCAGGTCAGTGCGGCGCAGTACGGCGAGGTCGTCCGCGTTCCCATGGAATATGTCGCCCCGGAAATTCTGGACGACGACGTGTTCTTCCGGGATGTTCTGGGCAGCACCAGCACGCCCCACAGTAACAACGCCAACCGCACCGCCAATCTGGAGCTGGCATGTAAGGCGCTGAACGGCGTCGTGCTGAACCCCGGCGAGACCTTCTCCTTCAACGACACTTTGGGCGAACGCACCACCGCAAAGGGCTACAAGTCCGCCCCGGCATATTCCGGCGACGATCTGGTGAATCAGGTTGGCGGCGGCATCTGTCAGGTCTCCTCCACGCTGTATTGCAGCACCCTGCTGGCCGATCTGGAAATTGTCTCCCGCACCAACCACGGTTTCCCCGTGAACTATATCAATTACGGCATGGACGCCACCGTCAGCTGGCGCTCTCCCGACTTCAAGTTCCGCAACAACACCAATTACCCCATTAAAATAGAGGCAAGCGTCAGCGGCGGCTATGTCAATGTGCAGATTCTCGGCACCGACGAGAAGGACTATTACGTTGAAATGAGCTATGTCGTCTCCGAGACCTACAAGCCCGAGACGGAGTACAAGGACTTCAAGCCCGACAACCCTGAGGGCTACAAGAACGGAGACGTGATTGAGGAAGGCACCACCGGCTATCTGGTCAAGACGTACAAGAGCAAGTACGACAAGGCCACCGGCGTGCTGATCTCCAAGGATTTTGTCGCCAATTCCCGGTACAAGACAGTGAACAAGGTGGTCGCGCGGGTCGAAGAGCCGACAGAACCTACGACCGTACCCACAACGCCGTCCACCGCCCCCTCTACCGAACCTGCCACCACACCCACGGCACCGTCTACCACACCGTCTACCACACCGCCTACCACGCCATCCACTTCCGAGCCTTCCACTACCGAAGCCTCGGAGAACGGCGGAGATTCCGGCGGCGAATAAGAAAACCATCTGCATACGCAAACGGCGTGACCTTCCCCGGTCACGCCGTTTGTTTCTATTCAATAAAGCGGGATTTACCGTAATCAGCCGTTGGACACGGTTTTTTGCTTTCCATATTTTTCTTCCATTTCTGCCGTATGGGCGTGAAGCAGTTCCAGCGCCCGCGCCTGAACGCAAGGCAGCGACCTCTGATCCGTATCCGCGAACTCGCGTTTGATTCTTGCGGAGGCCATAGCGTGGCTGTCGCCGGTTCTGCTTTCATCTGCTTCCGACAGGAACTTTTGCAGCAACCCCAGATTGCCGGAATAGTGAAGCTCCACCAGTTTTGCCCGGTATTCCAGCTCTGCGGGGGTGATTCCCGGGAATTGCTTCATATCTACGGTGTGCTGGGCTTCGTGCTTCAGGAGCGAAACCAGAAACCGTTCGCTTTCAAAGTCATACGCCTGCTCAATGCAGTTGATCGTGCCGTCGGGGGAAGCCCAGCCGCCCGTACCGAACCTGCCGAAGGTCAGATAATCCATCCAGCTGCGGAACACGAAGCCCTTGAGAATGTTGACGGTATATTCCGCCGTCCCGCCCGGCAGCCCGACCTGATAGATGGTGGGAACCGTTTCCCGCCAGACGTAGGGGCCGTAATAGCCCTGTGTTTTCCCGAAAAGCGCATGATAGCCCTCCGCCTCAAACACCGCCTGAAGCCGCTCCGCCAGAAGCGTTTCCTCCGCGTCGGGCACATTCAGAAGCGCTTTCAGCCCCGCCAGCAGCTTCTCTGCGGCCCCCGCCTCCGGCAAGCCGCAGTAAAAGGTATCCCGGTAATAAATCTGATACAAGAGGAGTATCTCGTTGAGCTTGTCCGGTACGTCAAACCTGCGGTATTTGCTATTTTCAAATATCGCCACGTATGCAGGAAGAATGTCCTTGAATTCCTCATGTTCCCGCATGTACGCGATAGCGCCTTTGATATCACCATTCATGAAAAACTGACTGATCTCCATATCCGCTCTCCTCTGCAACGTTTGCCCCCATTCTACCATATAACGGCAGGAAGCACAAGAGCCGCTGTTACACCCCTTGCATTTGCCGGGAAATGTAGTATAATGAGGAAAATACGTTTCCGTTTCTGCATTGACTTTTTTCAGGAGGAAATTCCATGTCAAACGGCCATTTTTCCGCAGATTCCCCGCAAAAAAGCGTATCCTCCCGCCGAATCGTCACGGTGGCTGTGATTTGCGTGCTGGTTCTGGCTCTGGCGGCGGTCGGTTTCTTTCTTGTCCGCCCCGCCCTCGACCCCTATCACTGCCGGATGGCCGACAGCGTTTCCATCGCCGGGGTGGACGTTGGCGGCATGACCAAAGGGGAGGCCAGAAAAGCCCTTCAGGCGACTCTGGACGAGACGCTGTATCGGGAAAACCTGACGGTGGCGCTGCCCATGGAATCCATTACCCTCTCCCCCGCCGACACTGGCGTTCAGGTGGACGTCCGCGCCGCCGTGAACGATGCCTACCGCATGGGTCGTTCCGACGGCTCTCTCCCCGGCGACATGGATTTGCGTCCCTATCTGAGCGTAAACTCCGAATATATCCGCACCGCGCTGGAGGGCTATGCCAGCGAGTTTGACACAGAATTCAGCGACTCCCACTACGCCCTCACCGGCGACGCCCCCGACCTCGGCACGGAAAACCACGACCCCAGCGCCCCCTGCCAGACGTTGGAACTGACCGTGGGCGTTCCCAAAGCGCATCTGGACGTGGACAGCGCCTGTGACCAGATTCTGAGGGCTTACAGTCAGGCCGTGACCGCCTGTCGGACCGGAGAATACCGCGTCATCGTGGACATCCCTGCGGAATCCGCCCCCGCGGAGCTGGACTTGGATGCCATTTACGATGAAATCTGCACCGCGCCCGTTGACGATTCCCTCGACATGACGGAATACCGGTTCGTCCCCGGCTCCTACGGCTATTCCTTCGATCTGGACGCGGCGAAAGCGGCGCTGGCGCAGGCCAAGCCAGGTGAAACCATCTCCGTTCCCATGACGTTTGTGGAGCCGGAAATTCTGGGGGATGCCGTTTATTTCCGGGATGTTCTCGGCTCCTGCGAGACGAAGCACAGCGACAATGAAAACCGCAATACCAATCTGCGCCTGCTCTGCGAAGCCCTCAACGGGGTCGTCGTTCAGCCGGGAGAAACCTTCTCCTACAACGACACGCTGGGCGAGCGCACGGCGGAAAAGGGCTACAAGCCCGCCCCCGCCTACTCCGGCAACCGCCTGACCGACGCCATCGGCGGCGGCGTGTGTCAGGGCTCCAGCACGCTGTACAACTGCGTACTGCTTGCCGATCTGGAGGTCGTCACCCGCTCCTGCCACGGCGCCACGGTGGCCTATCTTCCTCTGGGACTGGACGCCGCCGTGAACTGGGGAACCACCGATTTCCAGTTCCGCAACAATTTCCACTTCCCCGTGAAAATCGAAGCGGAAACCACCGAAGATCTTGTGAAAATGCGGATTCTGGGTACGGATGAAAAGGATTATTACATTGAAATGACTTCCGGCTACGACGACAGCAGAGAAGACGTGATCTACGCCGTCAGCTACAAGAACAAGTACAGCAAGGAAACCGGCGAGCTGATCAGCAAAGACCGGGAAGCTTTCTCCACCTACTACCGGAATGTCGGATAAAGGCAAACTGCCTCCCGCGGCAGTTGGTGTACCGTACGAATCCCCCTTGCCTCTCCCTATGGGGGAGGTGGCCGAGCGCAGCGAGGACGGAGAGGGTATACTAGGCTGCAATACCCTCTCAGTCACCTGCGGTGACAGCTCCCCCAAAGGGGGAGCCAAGGGGTCTGTACCCGCATTTTGGCACAAAAAATGGAGCGTATCTGTATCGATACGCTCCATTCACTGTTGGCAGCATTTCATTTTGCCCGAATGTCCAGATGATAATCGATCATACCGGCTTCGGTGTTTTCAATGACGATCTGATACGTAAGATCGATGGTTCCGCCGTCGGGTACAATGTCATAAAATACATTGGTGGCCTTCACCGTGATCATCAGCGTTCCAAATTCCATCTGATACAGCGATTCGTGAGAAACCCCCTCCTGAAAGAGCATTCTGGAATTCAGTGCGCCCTCCCGGTTCAGCGTGACCTTCCCCGGCTCCACCCGGAAGGTGGTGATGACACCGGCAAGTCCAGTCAGTTCGCTTTCCTCGTAGGTGATGTCCCAGCCGCCGTCCCGGAATTCCATCGTCCCCCCGGTGACCAGCTCAATGGTCTCCGGCTCCTGCTCGCCGTAGCGCTGGCGTCCCTGAATGGAAAGAACCACGTCCCGCTTCATCGGAACGCCTCCACGGCCAACCGCAGCAGCTCATCAATGAGCTGGGAATAGGGAATCCCGCTGGCCTCAAACAGCTTGGGATACATGGAAATGGAGGTGAATCCCGGCAGGGTATTGATCTCGTTGAACACCACCCGGTTCTCGTCGTGCGTCACGAAGAAGTCCACCCGGCTTAAGCCCTGACAGCCAACGGCGTTGTAGACCTTCACTGCCGTCTCCCGCACCACTTCCTCCACCTCGGCAGGGATGCGGGCGGGGATATAGGCCTTGGAGGTCTCGGTGAGGTACTTGGCGTCGTAATCGTAGAATTCCGCGCCGGAGTCGATCTCGCCGCAGACGGAGACCATGGGATTATCGTTGCCCATGACGGCCACCTCGATCTCCTTGCCGTTGATGAATTCCTCTACCAGAATTTTCTTATCGTACTTTCCGGCATAGCGCAGGCCGCTGCGCAGAGCGTCCCGGTCGCCGACCTTGGAAACGCCCACAGAGGAGCCGGTACCGGCGGGCTTGACGAACATGGGATAGCGGAAGCGGTTTTCCAGTAAATCCAAGGTGTTCTCCATATGGTTTTCCAGCTCGCCCGCCCGAACCAGCTGCCACGCCGCCTGGGGGACGCCCGCCTGATCTGCCACCAGCTTGGTCAGGCTCTTATCCATGGCCACGGCAGACGCGGCAATGTGAGGGCCGACATAGGGGATGCCCGCCATTTGCAGCAGTCCCTGCATGGCGCCGTCTTCGCCATTCTCGCCATGGAGCACCGGGAACACCACGTCGATGCGCTCCCGCACCACGCAGTCGCCCTCGAAGCTCAGAAGTCCCTGTCCCCGGACGGGAGAAATGGTCGCCCGGCGGTTTTCGGGGCAGCTTCTCCATTCACCGGTGACCAGCTTGGAATAGTCCTTGCCGCCGTAGAGTATCCAGTCCCCCTCCTTCGTGATGCCCACGGGGAACAGATTATACTTGCTTTCGTCAATGTGATTCAGCACAGACTCCGCCGAGCGCAGGGAAACCTCATGCTCCGGGCTCATCCCGCCGAAGAGAATACAAACACTGAGTTTTTTCACGTCATCGCCTCATTCTACCTGATACTAGTTTTTGATAAAATGGTTATAAACCATTTTATCAGGCCGCTGTTTCAGCGGTCTGCGGCGTAGCCGCTAAAAACGAAAGTCCATACATTTCTCGCCGCCGTCGGCGGACTGCGAAATATTCGCAGGATAAAATGGTGTTAACCATTTTATCGAGAAATAGTATGAATATCCGCTGCTTTTTCGCCAGAAAAGCGGATGCAGCTGCGCAATGCTGCTATAAATATATTTTTTACAATTTTCATCTGGAAATCCGAAACTTTGGTGCTATAATAGAGAGAATATAAGAGCGGCGCGGCGGCTGATACCCCGCGCTTTCCCGTGAGTGTGCTCCACGCGCTTTTGAAAGGAGGGTATGTATGCAGATCAATCTGACACCGAAAGAATTCCGCCGGCTGCTGGATCTGGTGTACATCGGAAACTGGGTGCTGAACTCCACCCGGGGCGAAGACCGCTTCGCCGACTATGACAATCTGGAGAGCAAACTGTTTGCCCTGTCCCCCGCCCTGTCCGAGCATTGGAACGGAACCGTCGTTCCCTCCCGCGCCTATCAGGAGGGCGGGATTCACGAGGCCATCGCCTGCTATGAGGACAACGTTTTTTACGAAATTCTGGCGGAGGAACTTTCCCGCCGGGACATGGACTATCCGGAGATCACCGACGACAATTACGACGAGATCGTCACACGGATGGATCGGTACATGTCGGAATTTGAGCTGTCCGGCGTTGACCATCTGGTTCTGGATGAAGAAAACGCCTAAACCTCTGACGTGCCGGTTTCCCGGCACGTTTTTTTATTACTCACCGCTGATCAGCGCTTCACCGGCACGGAAAATGTCGCCCGCGCCCATGGTGACCACAATGTCCCCCTCCCGGACGTTCTCCCGCAGATAGGCGGTGACGTCGGGCAGGGTCTCGCAGTACACCGCACCGGGAATCTGCTCCGCCAGCTGGGCGGAGGAAATGCCAATGGTGTTCCGTTCCCGGGCGGCGTAGATCTCCGCCAGAACCACCACGTCGGACTTTTTCAGCTCCCGGACGAAGTCGTCGAACAGAGCCTTTGTGCGGGAATAGGTGTGGGGCTGGAAGGCCAGCACCACCCGCTTGTAGCCCATGGAGCGCACGGCTTCCAGCGTCGCCTTCAGCTCGTCGGGATGGTGGGCGTAATCATCGTAAACATCCGCGCCGTTGAACTTACCCTTGAACTCCATGCGTCGTCCCGCGCCGTGGAAGGACTGGATGCCCTTGGAGACCGTCTCTCCGGGAATGCCCATCATCCACGCGGCAGCCGACGCCGCCAGAGCGTTCATGGCATTGTGCCTGCCCAGAACGCCCATGTCCAGATGGCAGTAGTATTTCCCGTCGCAGATCACGTCAAAGTGCCGCCAGTCGGGGTGCATATTGGCCGCGTGAATGCGGTTTCCTTCCCCAAGGCCGAAGGAAACATAGTCGATGCCCTCCATGGCCTGCACCGTATGGGGGTCGTCGCCGTTGGCGACCACGCCGAAGGTGGCCAGAGACGCAAACTTGTGGAAGGATTTCTGGATGTCCGCCAGATCTTTGAAATAATCCAGATGATCCGCCTCCACGTTCAACACGATCGCCAGCGTGGGGAAGAAATTCAGGAAGGAATCACAGTATTCGCAGCTTTCCAGCACGATGGTGTCCCCGTGGCCGACCCGGTGTCCCGCGTGCAGCAGGGGCAGGTAGCCGCCGATCATGACCGTGGGATCCATATCCGCTTCCATGAGGATATGGGTCACCATGGACGTGGTGGTGGTCTTTCCGTGTGTGCCGGAGACACAGATGGCGTTATGGTAGGACTTCATGATCTCGCCCCATGCCTGCGCCCGCTCAAACACGGGGATGCCTGCGGCACGGGCGGCAGCGATCTCCGGGTTGTCATTGTGGGCGGCGGCAGTGCGGATGATGCAGTCCGCGCCCTCAATATTCTCCGCCCGGTGTCCGATGGCGACGGGAATGCCCTGTTCGATCAGCTCATCCGTGGACACGGAGGCGTTCATGTCCGAACCAGTGACCTCCATGCCCATGCCCTTCAGCACCAGACCCAGCGGCCGCATGGATACGCCGCCGATCCCCACAAGATGCACATGATGGCCGGGCGTCAGATATTCCGTGATTTTCTTACTATTCAGCATGTATGTCAGTTCCCCCACAGGTGATCCTGCCCCGGCCGGACCCGGGGAATCTCTGATTCCCTTACGCCGGAGCACAGAACGAAATTTTTCCGCAACTTTTAGTATTATACAACATTGCCTTGAATTTTACAACCACAAAAACCGGGCGAAGGGAAGTTATTCGTCATAATCTTCCTTATTTTCCGAAAAATCCCCTCATTACACCCGCCGTATCACGCCGCAGGCGATCTTTTTGCCCGCGTTTCCCGCCGGTTGGGTGTGAAAATCGTCTGCGCTTCCGTGAATGACCACCGTCCGCCCAACCACCTCGCAGGGCGTGAATCTGCCCGTCTCCACCGCGAGAAACGCCCGCCCGGCCATGCTGAGCAGCGGCGGCAGGTCTCCCGCGTGACGGGGATGCTCCCGGGCGTCCGGGTTATAATGTCCTCCGGTATCCGAAAAGTCCGTGCCGCCGCAGTCGCTGCCCTCGTGGATGTGAAAGGCGAAAAAGCCGGTATCGTTTTCCGGAAGCCCACTGACCTCCGCCGTCACCAGCGTGCCGCCGGGTATGGCGTAAAATCGCACCGTCCCCTTGAGCTTCGGCGCACCCATGCCGCCCCGGACGCAGGCGACAGCCTGCGGATTCGTGGATGGAATTCTCATAATCTAAGCACCTCCTGACCATTCTATGCACAGCGCTTCTTTCCTGTCCCCAAATTGTCGAAAATTGGCGAAAGGAAGTGAATTGAAAATTGAGTGCAGCTGTGATATTCTATATCCATCGGAAGGTGGGAGACATATGGACGCAATGAAGCTGTTGATTGCGGATGGAAACGAGGGATTCCGGCGGGCGCTTGCCGCCGAGCTGCAGGGGGCATACCATGTCCGGTGCTGCGGCGACGGGAAAGAGGCACTGTCGCTTCTGCGTTCCTTTGTCCCTGACGTTCTGGTGCTTGATCTGATGCTTCCCGAGCTGGACGGCATCAGTCTGCTGCAATCCGCCGCAAGTGCCGGACTGTGTCCCATGGTGCTGGTGACCTCCCGCTTTTATAACGATTATATTCTGGGCGCCCTTGGCGAGCTGAGCGTGGGCTACATGATGCGAAAGCCCTGCGACATCCCCGCTACCGCGGCCAGAATCGGCGACCTGAGCCGCCATATCCGCGCGCCGCTGGTAACGCCGCCCGACCCTCAGACGCAGGTGACCAATCTGCTGCTTTCCCTGAACATTCCTTCCAAACTCCGGGGCTACGCATACCTCCGGGAAGCCATTCCGAGGATGATGAAGAACCCCGACCAGCCCATTACAAAGGTGCTGTATCCGGCGGTGGGCGCGGTCTTCGGCTGCAAGGGCACCCACGTGGAGCGCTCCATCCGAAGCGCCATCGATACCGCATGGAAGCAGCGGGACGACCGTGTCTGGCAGCGGTATTTCCGCGTCGGCTCCGACGGCGTCATTCCCCGCCCGTCCAACGCCGCCTTCATTTCCCGTCTGGCAGACGCTCTGCGGCTGAATCAGGACGCCGGAAACAATGAGGAATGAATCGGAAAAATGGACATACCCTAATGATACCAACTGACTTGGAGGCGCTGTCATGAAAAAGCAAACCTCTCCCCCTAACCGCCGCGGCAGGCTCGTACTGCTGTGCTTCGTGCTGGGGCTGATCCTGATCGTGATGCTTGTGGGAACGGTCTACTTACAGCACCTGCTGGGGCGCATCCACTATGTGGATTCCGGCACCGCCCCGACCCTTTCCCCGGAGGAGCTGGACGCCTATCTCGCCACCCAGCCGGAGGAGATCAACACCGCCCCCACCATGGACCCCGAGGACGTCACCTTCCCGGACTACGACGCCGACATCGGCAGGGACAGCGACATCATCAACATTCTGCTCATCGGTCAGGACCGCCGGGAGGACGAGACCCGGGCGCGTTCGGATTCCATGATCCTGTGTACCTTCCACAAATCCGAAAAGAAACTGACCATGACTTCCTTCCTCCGGGATACCTATGTCAAAATCCCCGGCTACGGCCAGAACCGGATCAATGTGGCCTACGCCGCCGGCGGAATGTCCCTTCTGAATAAGACTTTGGAAAACAATTTCGGCATCCACATCGACGGCAACGTGGAGGTGGACTTCTACCAGTTTGCCGACATCGTCGATCTTCTGGGAGGCGTGGAGGTAGACCTGCGCAACGACGAAGCCCAATGGGTCAACCGGGAGACCGGCAGCAGCCTTTCCGAGGGAACAAATCTCCTGAACGGTCAGCAGGCACTGGCCTATGCCCGCATCCGCAAACTGGATGCCGACGGGGATTTCAGCCGGACGAACCGCCAGCGCAAAGTCATCACCGCGCTGCTGGATGCCTACCGGGACACCAGTCTTTCCTCCGCCCTGTCCCTTCTGGAGCAGGTTCTCCCCCTGATCACCACGGACATGACAGACAGGGAGATCCTCGGCTACGCCGTCAGCCTCTTTCCTCTGATGACCGGCGGAGAGGTCGTCAGCCAGCACATCCCCGCCGCCGGAACCTATGCCAGCCGCAATATCGACGGCATGGCAGTGCTGGTGGCCGATCTGGAAGCCAACCGGCAGGTGCTGAAAGGCACTCTGGGCGGATGACCCGCACTATGTCCCGTTTCATAAATGGAAATATTTTCCTGTAATTTTTCCCCTGAATGTTTCATGTTCTGGATTTTTGTTTCATGATGCCAAAAAATATTTGTAAAATTTTTTGTAAACACGCATTATCTGAATTGACAAGTTCCGCAATTCAAGGTATAATGAGCGATGACTGAGAAATAATAAGAAGGTGCGAACATGGAACTCACGAGAAGCGAAATGGAAATCATGGATGTCCTCTGGGAAACCGGAAAGCCCCTGTCCCGTGCGGATTTGTTGGAGCATACCGAGGAAAAGACCTGGAAGGACAGTTCCGTACACATACTGCTCAACAGTCTGCTGCAGAAGGAGGCCATTCGGGAGGCCGGCCTTGTGAAGCGCGGCAAAACCTTTGGCCGCGTATTCGCACCGACCATGACCCGGGAGGAATACTTTGCCAACACCATTTTCAGCCATCGCCACAAACCGGAACCGGTAGGTCTGTTCAAGGCGCTGCTGAAGCGGGAGGAAGTCACTCAGGCAGATTTACAGCAACTTCTGGAGCTTGTGCAGAAAGAAATACGGTAAATGATCGACGGAGCCGTTTATACGGCTCCGCTTTTCTTTTATGCAGGCATTCCGCAGCCCGATTTTCTGTACGGTTCGGGTACACGTTTTGCTTCCGACCTCCATAGAATATCAGTATCACACACAACTGCCCGTCCTTTGCCGTTCCCTTTTCGTAGAAAATTGCACAAAAATAATTGAATATTGCACCAAATTTGCCAAATCTGATTGACAACGCCCGGCACGGGGTGTATAGTAGGGGCGTTATCACGACTTAGCCTCAAGGAAACTCTGATTAAATCGGTGAGGGCTGGCGGCTGAAGATTTTGGCTCAGCCGAAAGCGATTTATTCAGAGGTTCCTCAGGTCAAATGGAGGAAATATCCATGTTAAAAACCGCTGAATTATACGACATGTCCCACACGCTGGCAGGCGCTTATCTCTCCGGATTTGAGTACCCATGGCAGGCGCTGAAGGGCATCAAAGAGCTGATCTTAGCCCTCGGCCCCACACTGGGCGAGGACTATACGGAAGTGTCCCCCACCGTCTGGGTACACAGGACCGCCGCAGTCGCCCCCACCGCCTTTCTGGGCGCGCCCTGCATCATCGGCGCGGGCACCGAAGTGCGCCACTGCGCCTTCATCCGCGGCTCCGCTCTGGTAGGCGAAGGCTGCGTGGTGGGCAATTCCGTGGAGCTGAAAAACGCAATTCTTTTTGACAACGTGCAGGTTCCCCACTTTAATTACGTGGGCGACAGCATTCTGGGCTATAAGTCCCACATGGGCGCTGGCAGCGTCACCTCCAACGTCAAGTCCGACAAGACGCTGGTCGTGGTGAAAAACGGCGAAGAGCAGGTTCCCACGGGGCTGAAAAAGTTCGGCGCCATGCTGGGCGACTTCGTGGAAGTCGGCTGCAACAGCGTCCTGAATCCCGGCACCGTCATCGGCCCCCACTCCAACGTCTACCCCACCTCCTGCGTCCGGGGCATGGTTCCCGCCAACAGCATCTGGAAAACCGGCGGAATTATTGTCGCCAAAAAATAATGTTTTCGGGACATTTCCCGGCCATCAGAAAGTGAAAGGAGTCCATTTCCATGGGCAAATATTTTGGAACCGACGGCTTCCGGGGAGAAGCCAACTGCAACCTTACCGCTGACCACGCTTTCAAGGTCGGGCGTTTTCTCGGCTGGTACTACACCCAGCTGAAGCGCCGCTCCGGCTCTGACGGCTCCGCCAGAATCGTCATCGGCAAGGATACCCGCCGGTCGAGCTATATGTTCGAGTACAGCCTTGTTGGCGGTCTGGTAGCCTCCGGCGCAGACGCCTATCTGCTGCACGTCACCACCACCCCCAGCGTGGCCTTCGTCGTCCGCACTGAGGGCTTCGACTGCGGCATTATGATCTCCGCCAGCCACAACCCCTACTACGACAACGGCATCAAGCTCATCAACAACTTCGGTGAGAAGATGGATGAAAGCGTCATCAGTCTGGTGGAAGCGTATCTGGACGGCAATCTGGAGGCTTTCGGCCGGAAATGGGAGGAACTGCCCCTTGCCAAGCGCGACCAGATCGGCCGCACCGTTGACCACGTTGCCGGACGAAACCGCTACATCGGCTATCTCATCAGTCTGGGCATGTACTCCTTCAAGGGCGTGAAGGTTGGCTTGGACTGCGCCAACGGTTCCTCCTGGAACATTGCAAAATGCGTTTTTGACGCGCTGGGCGCCAAGACCTACGTCATCAATGCCGCCCCCGACGGCTACAACATCAACCAGAACGCGGGTTCGACCCACATTGAGGTTCTGCAGCGCTACGTGGTAGAGAACGGGCTGGATGTGGGCTTTGCCTACGACGGCGACGCCGACCGCTGCCTGTGCGTGGACGAAAAGGGCAACGTCGTCACCGGCGACCACATCCTGTACATCTACGGCAAGTACATGAAGGAGCGGGGCAAGCTCCTGGGCAACACCGTCGTCACCACCATCATGTCCAACTTCGGCCTGTACAAAGCCTTCGACGAGCTGGGCATCGGCTACGCCAAGACCAAGGTGGGCGACAAATACGTCTACGAATACATGATGGCCAACGGCTGCCGTCTGGGCGGCGAGCAGAGCGGCCACATCATCTTCTCCAAGTACGCCTCCACCGGTGACGGCATCCTCACCAGCCTGAAAATCATGGAGACGATGATGGCGAAGAAGAAGACCCTGAGCCAGCTCTGCGAGGGCTTCACCTTCTATCCTCAGGTGCTGAAAAACGTCCGGGTGGCCGACAAGGCCGCGGCGCAGGGCGATCCCGACGTGCAGAAGGCCGTTGCGGAGGTCACCGCCAAGCTGGGCGACACCGGGCGCATTCTGGTGCGGGAATCCGGTACCGAGCCCGTCATCCGGGTCATGGTGGAAGCCGAGAGCAAGGACGTCTGCGAGCAGTATGTGGATTCCGTGATCGAGGTCATCCGCGCCAAGGGTCACTGCGTGTAATGATGATTTTGCCCCCAAACCGCATGGTTTGGGGGCATTTCCGTTAAAATTCCCCGGCTGTGCCGGGGAATTTTTGCTATCCTTATGGAATTGTCGAATAGGCGCCGCCCGTTATGGCGTACCCCTCTCCCGGCTTTGGCTGCCACTGGTAGCGGTTCTTCCCTTCCTCCGGGAAAAGGCTGGCCATGATCGCGGCAATGACGCCGCCGTGGGTCACGATCACCGTGTTTTCTTTCCGGCTTTCCAGTGCCTTGTACGCTGCCAGAACGCGCCTCGTCATCTGTTCGCCGCTTTCGCCGCCGGGGGGTGGGTTGATCTCCGGGTCGCGGGAGAGCCATGTCTGGTAGGCCGGTTCGTCCTTCAGCATCTCATAGCTTTTCATCTCAAACGCGCCAAAGTCGATTTCCCGGAAGTCGCGCACGACCTCATAGGGGACATCGCCGAACAGAATCGCCAGCGTTTCATTGCACCGCCGCATTCCGCTGGTGATAAAGTGTGCCGTTCCCACGTCAATAGGAGGGCGATTCGCCAGCGCTTCCCTTCCCGCTCTGGATAATGGCAGGTCGGTGCTGCCGCAGTAGAGGTGCTGCTCATTGGCAAGGGTGCGGCCATGGCGAATGAGAAAAATGGTCATTTCAGCCGTTCCTCCAATCCGCAGAACAAGCGGCTGACCCGGGCTGCTTCTCCGGACAGATACCGGCAAAGCAGCCCGTTCATCTGCCGCCACGCCCGCATTTCCGCCCCCATGGGCACCACGCCCGCGGAGATATCCTCACAAATGAGAATGCTGTCTTGCCACTGCTCCCGGCGGGATTGGAAGAACGCCACGGCGTCCACCCCCGACTGCACACACCAAAGGGTAAATTCCTCGATACGGTCAATGCACCGTCTGGAAAAGTCGATTTCTCCGCCGGTACAGGTAAAAACGTCGCTTTCACTCAGGCCAAAGGCGGACTTCGCAAAATCCAGCTTTCCCTGGTAAGCGCCGCCGATGATCAAAACCATAATACCCTCCTACAAAAGCGCGTAGACCGCCACGGCGCACAGTTCGCCGATGGTCAGCGCGTACCCTGCAATGTCGCCGTTCATGCCGTCCAGAGACTTGTACCCCCGGCGCAGCGCCAGAGCATACCCGGCAAGGCACCCAACCGGCGCAAAACCGTACTTTCCGCAAATGAAAAATCCCGCCGCCAGATACGTGGCCAGCATTCCCGTCAGAATCCACAGCTGCGCTTTGGGCTTTTCCTGCCCGGCGTACTGGCTGGAGGACATGGGGCGAAGCCCCGTCACTGCCAGCGCCGAGCAACACCGGCTGACCGCCGGGATAAACAGCAGAATCCGGAAATCCGCCCCTTCGGAGGCGGCAGAAAAGAACGCAAACTGGCTGAGCATCAGCAGGCACAGGCCGATCACGGCGAAAGAGCCGACGTGGGAGTCCTTCAGGATCGCCCGACGCTTTTCCAGATCCCGCCATGATTTCACCGCGTCGGTGACGTCCATGAATCCGTCCAGATGGATGAACCCCGTCAAAAGGAAGGGGCACGCGCACAGCGCCAGTCCCCCGACCAGTGCCGGGAGCTTCAAAAAGCGGACGGCCCATGCAAGCGCCGCCCAGACAAGCCCGATTTCCAGCCCAACCACGGGCAGAAACAGGAGCATTTTTCCCCTCGCCTTCTCGTCCCAGAGCCGTCCGGGAAAGGGAATCGCGCAGAACATGGACTGGCACATGGCAAAGGCGCAAAGATAGGTTTTCACAGCGGCAATGCCCCCTTGTAAAGCTTCGGATTCCCCGCCGCCACCTCGGCGACAACGTCGCAGGCCGCCGCCAGACGGCGGTCAATGGCGGCGAGACTCTTGCGGTAACGCTCCGTGGTCTCGTCGTAGCGCTGGGCGTCGGAATAAACGAAATCACTGACGACCACCGCGTTTTTCACGGTTTTCACGAAGGCGATCAGTTCGTCGGCGCAGCGGTTTGCCCCGTCCAAATCCAGCTGCCAGTCCTTTTCCGCCGGAAACATGGCGTTTTGCAGCAGTGCCGTGGCGCTGTCCACCAGGAACGTGCCGTCCCGGTCCGCGATTTCCAGGCAGGACAGCATGTTTTTGCTGCATTCGATGGTCTCGAAGTTCAGCCCGTCCCGGTCGGCAACGTGCCGCCGGATCCGCGCCAGGTCTTCGTCGTCCGTAGGAATCATCGTCGCCACATAGTACCGTTTCCCTTCCCCGGACAGCTTCACTGCAAGCGCCTGTGCCAAAGTGGATTTTCCGTTTTTCGCGCCGCCGGAAAGGAAAATCGTCATGCTTTCCCCTCCACGGTAAACTGGTCGCCCTGACGTATCTCGTCCAGATACCCGTCGTCTATCCCCGCCTGATCGAAGGTCGCCATGTCGTTCATAACGGCGCAGGCGGCGGAAAGCACCTGAAAGGCCAGCGGGCACCCGCTGCCCTCCCCCAGACGCATTCCCAGCAGGAACAGCGGCTCCAGGTTCATAGACTCCATGGCAAGGCGGTAGCCGATCTCAAAGGACGCATGGCTGGGGACGAGATAGTCCCGCACCCGGGGACACAGCCGCACCGCGCACAGCGCCGCTACGGCGGAAATAAACCCGTCAATGACCACCGGACGGCGGGTCGCCGCCGCCCCCAGAAACGCGCCGCACATGGCGGCAAGGTCAAAGCCGCCCACCTTGGCAAGCACGTCCACCGGGTCGTCCCTGTCGGGACGGTTCACTTCGATTGCCTGACGGATGATTGCTTTCTTCCGCAGGAAACTCTCGTCGGTCACGCCGCCGCCCCTGCCGGTGACGGTCTCCACCTCCGCCGAAAGCAGCACCGCCAGAACGGCGGAGGACGTAGTGGTGTTGCCGATGCCCATTTCCCCCACGCCGAGGGCATCGGCGTCGGTCTCGGCGGCGAGCTTGGCACCGGTGAGGATGGCCGTGACCGCCTGTTCCCGGGTCATGGCGGGGCCGCTCGCAATATTCTGCGTGCCGTAGGCAATTTTCCGATTCAGCACTGCTTTCTCCTTGATATCGGCATTGACGCCCACATCGCAGACGGTGATGCCGCTGCCGAAATGTTTCGCAAGAACGCTTGCGCCGGTTTTTCCACGGGTCAGGTTCACCGTCTGCATCAGCGTCACGGACTGGGGGGCACTGGACACGCCCTCCGCCACCACGCCGTTGTCGGCGGCAAATACCAGAAGATGGGTCTTCTCCATTTTATTATGCACCTGCCCGGTGATGCCCGCCAGCTGGACGGACAGGTCTTCCAGCCGCCCCAGACTTCCGGGGGGCTTTGCAAGCTGCGCCTGACGCTCCCGCGCCTTTTCCATAGCGGCGTCATCCAAAGGGGAAACGGCGGAAAGCAGTTTGTTCAGTTTTTCTTCCATGTTCACCCCTCCAAAATACGCTCTTCCAGCATCCAGCTGACCGCCGGTGCCGCCTGAAGCACTTCCAGTGTAAAAGTCGCCTCCGGGCAGAGCGTCTGCGCCTGCCGGAGCAGCGCAGCCATGGAGATCGTTCCCTCTCCCGGTGCGCAGTGGGCGTCCTGCGTGCCGTCATTGTTGTGGATATGGAAATGGGAGAGAAATTCCGCGCAGACGCTCACCCATTCCTCCACGGGAACCGGGGAGTAAGCGTTCACATGCCCCACGTCCAGACACATCCGCAGCCGGGGGTTGTCCACCTCCCGGAAAATCTCGGTCATCATCTCCGGCTGCTCCTCCAGCACGTTTTCCAGCACGATGTCCACGCCGGGGTCTTCCTTCAAAAAATCCTTCCAGAAAACAATGGACTGCTCCGTATACCAGCAGGGGTAGTACAATCTTTCGTTGAAGCCCCCATGAATGATGATCTTCCGGGCATCATACCGCCGCGCAAGCGCGATCGCCTGCCGGTAGCGGAGCGCCGCCAGCTCCCGTGCTTTCGGGTCAACGGCACAGGGGAAAAGCTCGCTGAATGGCGCGTGCAGCAGTCTCCTGCCCACGCCTGTTAGTTCCTCGGTCACAGCAGCGTGGGTCGTCTCGAACTGCTCATCCATGTTCCACGCGGTGCAGTATTCCGCGATTTCCAGCCCCAGGCCGTACCGCCGGGCTTCCTCCGCGGCGTCCGGGGCAATGGTGGAAAGAAACAGCTGTTTTTTTTTCATGCTTCCTTCCTCCCCTCATCATCCAGAATTCCGTATTTTGTTTTGATCCGGTCAAGCTTTTCCAGCAGGGGCTTCCCCAGAACCAGAAGTACGATTGCCGTGGCGACGGCCTGTCTCAGGTTCACCGGGAACCCGGAAATATAGAACGCCATCGCCCCCTTGAGGGAGATTCTGGACATCACCAGAAACACCGAACAGGTATCCAGCAGCGGCCCGACGAAAAACGCCACCGCCAGAAATCCGAAAATCCCCATCACCACCGGCTTGCGGGGAAGTCTGCCCTCGGCGAACACAAAGCCCGCCAGCATCCCGCCCGCGCCGTAGGCCATCATCTGCCACGGCGTGTAGGGGCCTTGGCTGTAGAAGAAATTGCTTGCCAGTGCGCTGATTGCCCCCACCAGAAAGCCCGATTCCGGGCCAAAGGCAATCCCCGCGATCATGATAATGCCGAAAATTGCCTTGAAGCTGGGGATGGGAATGGCGACCCGCCCGGCTACCGCCAGCGCGCACATCACTGCCAGCACCACCAGCTCCCGCGCCTGAGGTCTGCGCCCCTCAAAGGCCAGAAAGAAGGGGATCAGCAGCTCCACGATCACCAGCGTGCTGGTGACATAAAACGCCCGTCCGGAAAGTCTGCTGCCCACAATCAGCGTCAGGGGAATCAGCACGAAAAAAACGATCAACGTGGCAATACGGGACTTTTTCATGCCTTTGTCTCCCGGTTTTGTTTGTAAAGATCCACTACATCCTCCGCCGTGACCGCGTTCCGGAACACATGGCGGCTCATACGGTTTGCGGCAGTGGTGTAGAAGCTGTTCGCGCCGAAGAACCGGCGGGGCGTATCCGTGGTCAGGACCTGCCCGTCAAAGAACATGCTCACCTGATCGGCATACTTTGCGCAGAACTCCACGTCGTGGGACACCATGACGATGGTGATGCCCTTCTTTTTCAGCTCCGTCAGGATGGACGCAAAGGTCTCCTTGAAGAAGCTGTCGATGCCCTTGGTCGGCTCGTCCAGCAGGAGCAGCTGCGGCCGGGTAAGCAGCACCTTCGCCAGCGCCGCCCGCTGCTGCTCACCGCCGGACAGATCGTAGGGATGGCTTTTCAGCAGGGACGTGATCTGACAGATTTCCGCCGTTTCCCGGATATCCTGCTCGTTTTGCGTCATTTCCTGCAAATCTTCCAGCACCGTTTTCTTGACGAACAGGCTCTTGGGGTCCTGAGGAAGCATGGCGAGGCAGCCCCGGAACAGCTCCTGCTGCTTGTATTTTTCCACCGGCTTTCCCAGCACCTTCACCTTGCCCCGGTAGGGTCTGCAAATGCCGCAGACGGCTTTCAGTGTTGTGGATTTTCCCGCGCCGTTGCCGCCCACGATGGCGTGAAGGCTTCCCTTCGCCACCTCGACGCTGGCCCCCCGGAGAACGTCCGGGCTGTTCTTTTCATAGCGGAACCACAATTCTTTCAGGGAAAGAGCGATTTCGCCGTCTTCTTCGGTCTGGGGCTGTGCCGGAAGCTCGGTGATTTCCGGCGGGTTCGGGAAAATATCGCTGAGCCAGTTTCTGCCCTCCCGCACGGTCAGGGGGCACTCCCCCGCCCCGCCGCTGCCGTAAAACACCCGCACCGGCGTGGGCATGGCGGTAAACATATCGTTCTTTTCCTCCCAGAGCCGCTTACCGATGTTCCGTGGGGTGTCGTTGGCGATCACTCTGCCGCCGTCCATCACGATGGCGCGGTCAGCGTAGGGGAAAATGTCCTCCACCCGATGCTCCGTAATGAGGATGGTCGTTCCCAATTCCGCGTTGATCTTCCGCAGGGTGTTCAGGAAATCGGAAGCCGCAATGGGGTCAAGCTGGCTGGTGGGTTCGTCCAGAATCAGAATTTCCGGCTGCATGGCCATGATGGACGCCAGATTGAGCAGCTGCTTCTGTCCGCCGGACAGGTTGGCCACGTCCCTGTGGAACCAGTCCTGAATGCCGAAATAGCAGGCCATTTCCGCCACCCGGGCGCGCATAGTCTTCTGGTCGCAGCCCAAGCTTTCCAGCCCGAAGGCCAGCTCATGCCAGACCTTGTCCGTCACGATCTGATCGTCCGGATTCTGCATGACGAAGCCCACCTTCGCGGCCTGATCCCGCTGACTCATATCTTTCAGCGAAACGCCGTTGATGCGGATGTCCCCGCTTCGCTTTCCGTGGGGCGCAAGCACCGATTTCAGGTGCCGCAGCAGCGTTGTTTTGCCGCTGCCGCTTTTGCCGCAGAGTACCACATACTCCCCCCGCCGGATGATCAGGCTGACGTCGGACAGGGATGGCCTGCCGGCGGAAGGGTAGGAAAAGGTCAGATTCTCGATCTCGATATGTGCCATTGAACGGCCTCCTTCATGTGTAGTGCAGAGGGGATAAAGAGGTAAGCGCAGTAGGCAATAAAGCCCGGCGCGTAAATGCCGGTAACGGGTTGAATGGCAAGCTTCGGCGTAAACTCCGCCGCCGCGCCGCCCATGGCGGCCGCCACTGCGGCCACACCCGCAAGGGTGAGCATCACTGCAAGAAGCGTCCAGTCCAGCGCCTTCATCCGGTAGATCTGAAAGCTTGTGCGTTTGGCTGTGCCGTAGCCCCGGGCGCGCATGGAGTCCCCGGTCACGATGCTGCCCTCCAGCGCCCAGTCCGTCAGGGCGGACAATGTTCGCATTCCGCTGGTGAGTTTTTCTTTCATGGTGCTGTTCTCCCCCGCACCGAGACCGATGGATTTTCTCGCGCCCATGATCTGCCCCGCCTTGCGGATAAAGCTGGGGATCATCCGCAGCACCATCACCAGCAGCAATGAAATTGCCGGGATCAGATTCCCGAACAGGCTTGTGAACTTATCGCTGGTCATGACCGCGTTATAGCAGCCGAACCAGAGCATCATCACCAGAAACACCCCGGCGATGGCCGCGCCGTAGAGCAGCGCCTCCACCGTGTAGGGTCTTCCGAACACACGAAACAGCACCCGCTCGCCGTAGGTATTGAACAGCGGGTTCACCACCGTCAGCGCGAGAAACATGGGCAGCAGCATGGCAATTCGCTTCCAGCCCGCCCTGCCGCTGAGCAGCAGATAATAAACCGCCGCGCCGATTGCCCCCGCGATCAGGTACGCCGGGTGCTGGATCAGCACGCTGAAACCAATGGCTCCCACAAAAAACAGGAAATTCACCGCCGGGTGGCAGTTGGAAAAAGCGTCCGCAGTCATAGCATCCCCCAAAAAGAAAAAGTCCCCAAATGGGGACTTCACAAAAACCTCCGGCAGGCATCCCCAAGAGCCTTCCGGGAAAAACGTCAGGTCACCGTGTTCCGGCTCTGGACGCCATTTGCCGAAAGTCTTCTCAGGATGTTCCCAATGACTTTCCGCGGCTCAACTGTCCATCTACGGCGGCTTGGTACCGCTGGGATTGCCCCATTCCAATGTGTTGCCCGACTTTATTAAGGAACCTCTGAATAAATCGTCTTCGGCTGACAGCGGATCTTTCACCCCCAGCCTTCGGTATGAAAAATGGGAAATACATACAGTATTCCCGCATTTTCCATACCTTGTCTGGAGGCAAAATCTCTCGCTGTCAGCTCTCGTCGATTTAATCAGAGCTTCCTTTTCTATTCTATGCAGCATATTCTATCATAATCTCCGAAAAACTGCAATGTCTTTCCGCCGCGCATCGTGATTTTTTCCGATTGAAAAAATTGGGAAGCTGTGCTACAATATCCGCGCTGTTTGTGAATACCAAATAGCGAACCCCTTCACGCAGCCGTTTCAAGGCAGGCGGGAAAGGAATAACATGATAGGAGAATTGTTATGAACAAATTCAGCATGAAAAAGCTGCTGTCCATCCTTCTGTGCATCGCGCTGATCGCGGCATTGGCGCTTTCCACCGTTGGATGCAGCAAGAATGACAAAACTGAGCCTGTGGCCTCCGCCGAGGCTTCCGGCGTCGTTTCCATGGGCGAGGGCGAGACCAGCTTCCTCTTTAACGTGGTGGATCCCGAAGGCAAGGAGAGCCATTTTGAAATCCACACCGATGAGAAGACCGTCGGCGCGGCGCTGCTGTCCCTTGGCCTGATCGCGGGCGAGGACAGCGAGTACGGCCTGTATGTCAAGACCGTCAACGGCGTCACCGTGGACTATGATACCGACGGCAAGTACTGGGCATTCTATGTGGACGGCGAGTATGCCGCCACCGGCGTAGACTCCACCGACATCACCGCCGGCGCGACCTACACCTTCAAGGCAGAGTAATTTCCGGGCACAAAGCAGCCGGTAAGATGGTTTTAACCGTCTTACCGGCTCTTTTCTGTTGCAATTCGGGAAAATCATCGTATAATGGTAGTGATTATTTTACGGAACAGGAGAAAACGCAATGGAAAACGGCGCGGTGTATTTGAAAAAGGGCGAGGGGCGCAGCATGAAGGCGGGCGGCCCATGGGTATATGACAACGAGGTGGAGCGCATCGAGGGCGAGCCGCTGGACGGGGATGTTGTCTCCGTCCACGACTACAACGGCTTTTGTCTGGGCAAGGGCTTCCTGAACCGCCGCTCCAAGCTCCGGGTGCGGATGCTGACCCGGAACCGGAATCAGGAAATCGACGAGGATTTTCTCAGAATGCGGGTGGAAAACGCCTGGGAATACCGGAAAAAGGTGGTGGACACCGGCAGCTGCCGGGTGATTTTCGGCGAGGCGGATTTCCTGCCCGGTCTGGTGGTGGACAAGTTCTCCGACGTGCTGGTGGTGCAGTCTCTGGCGCTGGGCATGGATCGGTATAAGTCCTTCATTCTGGAAACCCTGAAAGAATTGATGGCGAAGGACGGCATTTCCATTCGGGGCATTTACGAGCGCTCCGACGCAAAAGTGCGGGAGCAGGAGGGAATGCCCCGGGTCAAAGGCTTCCTGTCCGCCCCCTTTGACACCAAGGTGGAGATTGTGGAAAACGGTGTCAGATATTTCGTAGACGTGGCCGAAGGACAGAAAACAGGCTTTTTCCTCGATCAGAAATACAACCGCAAGGCCATCTGGCCACTGTGCCCCGGTGCGGAGGTGCTGGACTGCTTCACCCACACCGGCTCCTTTGCCCTGAACGCGGGTCTCGCCGGGGCAAGCCATGTATTGGGCGTGGACGCTTCCGAATTGGGCGTGGCGCAGGCCCGGGAGAACGCCGCCCTCAACGGCCTTTCCGACCGGGTGGAATTTCTCTGCGCGGATGTGTTTGAGCTGCTGCCGGAGCTGGAAGCCAAGGGGCAGAAATTTGACCTTGTGATTCTCGATCCTCCGGCCTTCACCAAGTCCCGCGCCTCCGTGAAAAAGGCGGTGACGGGCTACCGGGAGATCAACCTCCGGGCAATGAAGCTCATCCGGGACGGCGGCTTCCTCGCCACCTGCTCCTGTTCCCATTTTGTGGACTATGAGCTGTTCACCCAGACCATCGGTCAGGCCGCCCGGAATGTCCACAAGCGTCTGCGGCAGGTGGAATACCGCACGCAGGCGCCGGATCACCCCATTTTGTGGGACGCCGAGGATTCCTACTACCTGAAATTCTACATTTTTCAGGTCTGCGACGAGAAATAACAAACGGGAGCCATCACGTTTTCGTGTGATGGCTCCCGAACATTATACTTTCCGTCTTGCCCTCTGAAACCGGTACTCCGTCCAGAATTCCAGTCCCATGGGCAGCAGACACAGCGCGGCGTAGCCGGCGGCGGTCACTGCGCTTACGTTTTCCAATGGCTTCCAGATGATTCTGGGATTGTAAAACATCGTCGTCGCCCCAAGGATCGCCCCCATGGCAGTCAGGGTGATGCCGAAAAACAGCGCGATCACGAACGCCCTGTCCCGGTTGTCGAAGCGGTAGATGGAAAATGCCGTCCGTCCCCGAAGCAGACTGCCCCGGGAACGCATGGAATCGGATTCCAGCGCCAGTGCGGAGATCATCCACGTAATCAGCATGGAGAAAATCCGCAGGCAGTTGACAAGTCGTCGAAAAACATTTCCCTGATTGCTTCCCCGGCCGATGCCCTTCTGAGCCAGGTTGATTTTTCTTGCCTCCCGGCCGATTCTCGGAATAAAGCGCAGCAAAATTGTGAGAAACAGCGACAGCCGTGGGCTGACCCTGCCGAACAGGTACAGCACCTTGTCGCTGGACACCACCCGGAACAGGCAGCTCAGCCACATGCACACTGCCGCCGCCCGCAGTCCCGTCACCATGCCGTACACGAAGCTTTCCACCGTCAGGTTGTTGCCGATGAAGTTCTGCTTCAGCACCGTCACGCCGAAATGGTGATAGCTGCTGTAATACAGGGCGAAGCAAACCACCAGCGGCAGCAGGCACAGGTTGAAGATAACCGCCCGTTTTCCGTTCCGCTTCATGCTGAACGCGAAGGCGCACAGGCAGGAGATGGCGAGAAACACCGGGTGCTGGAAGGCCACGCTTCCGTAAATGACGGCGGCAAAAAACAGGAAGTTCACCGCCGGATGGCAGCTTTCAAAGCCCATCTTCGTCCTCCATCATCCCGTACTGCACCTTCACCCGGTCCAGCTTTTCCAGCAAAGGATTCCCGAAAATCACCATGGTCAGGAACGTGCACACGCCCTGACTGAGGTTCACCCAGAAGCCGGACACATAACGGGGCCACGCCGTCCGCACATTGATAACCGACAGCTCCAGAAAAACCGAACAGGTGTCCAGCAGCGGCCCCACCAGCAGCAGCGTTGTCAGGAAACCAAACACGCCCATGACGACCGGCTTTCTCGGCAGTCTCCCCTTTGCGAACAGGAAGCCCGCCAGCAGTCCGCCAGCGCCGTAAGCAAACATCTGCCATGGAGTATAGGGTCCCTGACCATAGAAGAAGTTGCTGGCAAAGGCCGAGATCGCGCCCACAAGGAACCCAGTTTCGGGGCCAAAGGCAATACCCGACAGCATGATAATGGCGAAAATCGCCTTGAAATTGGGAATGGGAATAACCACCCGCGCGGCCACCGCCAGAGCGGACAGCACCGCGATGACCACCAGTTCCCGCGCCTGAGGCTTCCGGTTCTCGAAAGCCAGCAGAAACGGCACCAGCGTCTCAATCATGACCAGCGTGCTGGTGACATAGTAGGCGCGTCCGCTGAACCGCAGGCCAAAATAAATCGTTGCGGGGATCAGCAGCAGGAAGGTCAGCAGCATCACGATATGGGACTCTTTCATTTTGCGGTCCCCTCCGTCATCCATCCGCCGCCCACGTCCTTACCGAAGCCTTTGCAGGTGTAGCACCAGACGATATCGTCTCCGTTTTCCACCTTGCAGGCCGAGCAGCCGTAATTGGGGAACCAGCCGTTCACCTTGTACATCCAGCCGGATTCTTTGCCGCAGTCGAATTCATACAGGTGGTTGATACCCTCGATGTAGCTGCTGTCGTAAATGGGCGTCCAGCTGTATTCCAGCTGGATATCCGCCGCCGTACAGACCTTTTGCAGCACGTCAAAGACGGTATCCCCCTCAGTGAAGGAAACCTGCGTTTTGGGCAGGATCACCGCGTCTTTGGGAACATAGGGCGCTTTTTCCTCGTCCAGCGACCCCAGATTATCAAGAACGGTGTCGCAGACGATGGTGACGGTGCAGACATTCCCCTCCTGCCCCGGGGCGATGAGAGAATTGTCCGGAATCGCCGTAATTTTGTACAGGCTTCCCAGATTGCTGTCTTCCCCGCCCCGCAGGTGAAGCGCCGTCAGAACGCCGGTCACGGCGATCACGACGATCAGCAGAACCATCACGATATTCGCAAGCCGCTTTTTCTTCATTCGCTGTTTCTCCCCGCGAAACTGTTTTTACGCCTCTGTCATTGTGTACAGGGTGGATTTTCCCTGCTCCGCCCGGCTCACGGCCACCAGGGCGTAGAAGCCCTGCTCCGTCGCCATCACGTCTTCTTCCCCATCGAGAATGTGCCGGAACGCGCCATTCTCCGTCCGGAATTCCAACAGCCTGCTTACCAGCGTGTTCCCGCTCTTGACGAACCGGGAGTCGGTCAGGCTGACATCCAGCTCCGTCAGCGCCACGATCACCTGCGCGATGGACTCGCTGCTCTCCGAATCGTAGGCGACAAAGCCGCCGTTTTCTTCCTGCTGCTGAGACAGGACGGTCAGTCCCCGCTCCACTGCCTCGGACACATCCTTCCGGTCGCGGTATTTGGCCAGGGCCTGCAGCGCCATGGCCGTGATGTCCGTCTCCGCGTCGCCCCCCGCGAACGACCATCCGCCGCCGGGAAGCTCCGCGTTCAGAATATAGTCCACATACCCGTCCCGGGTGGCCTGCGTGGTTCCGGCGATGTTTTCCGGGATGTCATACGCCCCGCTGTCCAGCGCCAGCAGCGCGAAAATGGGGCCGTTGATCCCCTGAAATACCGTCTGATCAAAATCCGCCAGAGGAACCAGCAGGTTGAATCCGCCAACGTCCGTGGCATCCTTCCCCAGCGCCGTCCACGCCAGAATTACACGGGAATACTCCGTGTACTTTTTCGCGTGGAGCACGCCGCCGTGTTCCGCCGTGTAGGCAGCCACGTTTTCGCCATAAACTTCAAAATATTCCTTCGGTACCGCAACGCCGGAGCGCGCCAGCCCGAATACGGCCCACTCGCCCCCCACGGAGCCGTAGGTTGGCTGCGGGATCTGCTCCATCAGCCATTGGGCAGTCTGTGTCAGTTCCCCATCCGTTACCGTACTTTGCCCCGCGGCTGTCTGAGTTTCCACAGCCGCAGTCGTTTCTGCAGTCTCCGTCTGCGGCTTGTCTGCGGCGCAACCGCAGACAGACAGCGCCAAGATAAGCGCCAGCAAAAGGGCGATCCATTTTTGATTCATAATCTATGCTCCTATTCTTTGGGAAGTCCTGTGTCCCCGACTGCGATCTGATCTGTGCTTCCCGTATCTTCCGTTTCCTTCGGGGCAGCCGCCGGGAACTCCTTCAGAGTTCCCGCGGCATACTGGAGAATCAGCACGGCGTCGCTGCTGTCAATGACGCCGTCGCCGCTGACATCCGCCGCCTTCAAAGAAAGTTCTGTATCAAGGCGCTTCGCTTCATAGTCCAGAATCATCTGGGCGTCGGCCTGATCGACCTTGCCGTCGCCGTTGACGTCGCCGAGAAGTCCATCGCCCACGGTCAGATTCAGCGTGACAGCAGGTACCATCGTCTCAACGCCGGAGGTCATCTCCGTTCCGTTTTCCTCATTATGGTACATGACATACGGGAAGGAAATGGCAAACTCCCCGTCGCCGCCGTCCAGCGGGTCAGTCTTATACGTCACGTAGGCCGTAACGTCTCTCGTCTTTCCGTTGGCATAGACCGCGGTAACGACCATCCCGGCAGGGTCGAAGGTCTCCCCTTCCGCGTATGCCGTCTTTGTCGGCTGCTGGGTGATCTCAAGGCGCTCAATGGCACTTCCGTAGGCCATCAGCCGCGCCGAGTCGTTCTTGAAGTAGACCGTGCCGTATTCGTCGGCGATGGGGCTGCAAATGGCATACTGCGCCTGATCGCCGGTGGGGGTGAACAGCGCATAGGCCGTCGTGCGGCCGCCCTCGGTGGTGACGTAATCCGGGGTCGTCTGTCCGGCTCTGTCCCGCAGAACCCGCAGCTTGCCGGGGGTCATGTTGTCGAAGAAATAGACGTATACGCAGCCGCTTTCCTGTTCATAGGCCGTCGTCAGCAGGCCGCTGGTCTGGGGATAGCCCTGCGTCTCCACGCGGTAGGCAATGCGCCTTGCAACCACGTCGATCACCGTGATGTTGTGGCCGGAGTACGGGGTAAACTGTCCCGCGCCGGAAACACCGATGTAGGCTCTGCCGCCATAGACCACAGGGGTCGATGTACTCATGGGAACGCCGCCCACGCCGTTTGCCAGATTCACGCTCCACTTATTCGTCAGCTTCCGGTCGCCGGTCACCTGAACGGAATAGAAGGTGCCGCCCTTGGAGGTGAAATAGTAGGCGTCCGTCCCGGCGTCGTAAACCACCGTACTGCGGATATCCGCGTTCAGGCCGTCCCAGCTGTCCAGCAGCCCGCCCGTCGCGGGGTCCAGAAGCAGCAGCCGGGAAGTCTGGCTGGTGTAGCCGTTTCCGCCGTCGTCCGTTCCCACCAGCAGGAAATCGTCGGCCACGTAAGCGCCCGCCCAGTAGAAGCCGCCCTTGCTGGTATAGTACCAGGAGGCGCACTTGCTTTCTTTGGACTGCGCCGGGTCTTCATCGGTGATGGACAGGCAGACGAAGTTCGCGTTGCCGGTCTCGCTGTTCCAGAAGCCGGTGTAGAGATAACCGTTTTTCACCTTCAGCGGGCAGTTGGGCTGTCCGCCCAGTTTATCCGTGTAGATCCAGAGAGATTCCAGTGTGGCCGCATTGAACGCCTGCACCGTGCCGCCGGACAGCGCCACAAAGACCATGCCGTCCGCGTAAACCGGCGGGGTGATGGAGAAGCTGGACTTGTGATCCATGTTTGCCTTTACCTTGACCTCGCCGCTTACGGTGTCCACGCGGTAGATCTTGTCGCCCGCGTAGGTGATGATATCTCCGTCCACCAGAATCGGGCTGCCGACGGCATCCGAATCAAAGCCGACGCCCAGCTGGTTTGCCCAATACAAGGTGCCGTCCTGTGCCGCCGTGGGAAGCGGGGCATTTGTGATGCCGTTGTTGGTCTCCGAGCCGCGGAAATCCGCCCACTGCGCCGGGATTGACGGGTCGATGGCGGGGTTGGCCGCCGCCGGATTCAGCGTCCAGACGATGGTCACCGCGCCGCCGCCCTCCGTCCCGGTGACGGGGTAGGTTTCCGTACCGTTGGAGATCACCAGCGCACCGGCATCGTCCCGGGTCACGGTCAGGGTGCCGGACACGGCCTCGTAGCCGTATTTTGTCAGCGCGTAGCTGTAGCTGCTTCCCTCGCACAGCAGATAATTCCCCGCGCCGTCCGGCAGCTGCTGCACGCCGGTGAGAACGTCCCGCAGATGCAGCAGCGCATCCGCCGGTTCCGTCTCGAAGGTCACTTCCACCGGGGGAGATTTCAGAATGTTCAGGGTATAAGTTCCGGTGCCGTCCGGAGCCTTGTTATTTTCCACCGTGACCGTAACCGTCTGGGTGTTAATGGTGCCGTCCAGCGGGATGACCACGCTGCCTTCGGCGGTCACGTCCGTGCCATCCACCCTGATGCGGTAGCCCACGTCCTCTTCGCCGTAGCAGGCGTTCTCCTCGTAGCGGGAAAGCCGCAGTTCCAGATTCTGCGCCGCCATGGAGACCGTCACGGAATAGGTCTTCACACCAGGCGTAAAGCCCTTGGTTCCATCCTCTTTTTCCAGTGCAGCGGCAGCGCCGTCGCACTGGGCTGTCATGTCTTTCAGCGTCAGCGTGCGGTCAAAGCGCGTTACATAGTCCTGATAAAAAGTAACACCGTTCTCTTCCTTTGTCAAGCGGATGGTGACCGTGCCCGCAACGGGGTTCTCCTTCATCAGCAGGCGGTTCAGCAGGGTGCCGGAAGCTGCACCGGAGGGTAGATCAACGGTTTTTTCCTTCCCGTGGTACAGGCTGCCGCTGAATACCTGATTATAAATTGCCTGAATGCTGACATTTTTCTCTCCGGTCGCCGCCCAGGCGTAAACCATATGCTCCGTGTCCTCATAGGAGACCGTGTAGCTGTGGGTCGCCGGGGTAAAGGGGGCATCGGTTTTCAGCGAATTCTTGGAGGACGCACCGGCTTTTTTCCCGTAGGCCAGACTTGTCAGCCAGTCGCTCATGGAACTGAAGTCCACGATGATGGTGCTGTTGGCCACTTCCTCAAGGGAGAAATCGTCGGTAATGTGATAATAGGTATTTCGGGTCGCGACATAGTGGTAGGTCTCCCCGGGAACCAGAATGTACCGGTAGCGGTTCTGGGTTGCGGACTCCCGGAGTGTCGTATAGGGCATCACAACGCCGTTGCTGTTGACCACCTCAACAGTTACGGAACGCTCCGACAGGAAGGACAGACTTTTGCCCTCGCCCGGCTGAATTGTCAGGGTGTAGGTGCTGGAATATCCATTGGCGGAAACCGTCACAGGGATGACCGTCTCGCCGGAAACATCCACCGTCACGCCGTTCGCCGCATTCTTGCCGCCCACCGTTACGGTGTAGCCGTTTTCCAGCGGCTGCCCCGTGATCGTCACTGCCGCGACCGTGTCCAGAACCTTATAGGTATATTCCATGGTATCCGGTGCGAAGGGAATGGAAGCCGCCTGATCTACGCCGATTTGATCTTCGACCCGGATGGACGCCAGCGTGGGAACACGGGCGAAGTTCACCGTGTAGTCCTGAGAATAGGTATAGCCGTCCTCACTCTTACTGCTGAGCCGGTAGATCACGGTATTGCCCGCCGCGCCCCGCGACAGCACGCTGTAAGCGCCGCTGGTCAGGGACTGAAACGCAAGCGCCTTTTCCATCCGTTCACCGGTGCTTGCCAGCGTGTAAATGGCGGTCAGGGTCGGGATCTCGGACAGCAGGCCGGTATCGTACTCCGCGTAGGTGTAGACCGAGCCGGTAAAGGTGTCCAGCACCGGAACGGTCACTTCTCTGTCAGACCACTGCCCCAGCTGCCATTCTTCGTCCGTAAATTTGTTATCCTTGTTGGTTTCCTCGCCGAAGCTTCCAGAAATACGGAAGGTGTCGGTGATCAGCCACTCCGACTGGGGAAGCTCTGCCGATACCGTCGCTGCGGCGCTGACCGTGATTTTGCCTTCCACCCGCAGTCCCGCCTGCTCGACGCAGAAGGTGTAGTCGCCCTTGGGCAGCTCCAGAATGCCGTCGCCGTCGTCCGTCCACTGCTTTCCGTAGGCGTTTACCGCCGTGATGGAAACGCCGGGATAGTTGTCGTCGGAATACGCCGCCGAGCCGTCCGTGAAGCGAACTGCGTAATGCTCGCCGGTGAGGGTGTTTTCATAGTTCCTGACCGCGTCATTCAGATTCGACGCGAGGGTCTTGGCGGACTCGCTGTTGATGCCCACGAACAGGTCACTGGCGGTATCATATTCCTTTTTGGCGGCCGCCTGAACGTCGCTGCCCTTTTTCTTATAGTCCGCCATGGCGGTCATCAGCTGCTTCAATCCGTCGCTGGGCTTGCTGTCCATATCCTCGCTGAAGCGCAGATAGCCGATGGACGCCGCGCTGACGGACAGGTCGTAGTTACCGTTCTCGTCGCTGCGGGTAAAGTTGCCCGTCACGCCGTCGATGGCGGAGATCATGCCGGTATCCAGCCCTGTGAAGGTGTGTCCGCTGGCGCTCAGCGCCTGCGCGGCGGTCTGCCCCGCCGTACAGGAAATGTATTCCGGCGCGATGACCAGCTTTCCGCCGGCCTCCACCACGAGAATAAACCCGTTTTCCGCCGCAAGCGCCGTTACCGGCAGACAGCCGATGAGCAGCAGTACGGAAAGCAGCAGGCACGCAAGGCGCTTTCTTAAGTTCTTCATACTATGTTCTCTCCTTAATACAGGCACTGAATCCATTTTATCCACATCCGGTGGTACCATTTTACATTCTTTTTTAGACTTCCCTGCGTATCGGCGTAGAATTTCAGCGCCGATTCTCGCTGCTCCTGCGTGAGTGCGTGGCTGCTGAACATGGCGCGGTCATTCAGGCGGATGGCTTCTGCCAGCGCCGTCGCGTAATCGTCGCCGAAGCGCTGCTTTGCAGGCTCGCACAGCGCCCGCATGGAGCCGTTTCCTCTGCGCAGACCCAGCTTTTCCATCAGCGCCGCCGTGTCCGCGAAAATCCAGCAAACGGCTTCGTTTATGTCCTCCAGCTGGTATTTCTGTTCCCTGCGCTTGCGGATCAGCTTTCTTCTGAGCAGCAGGAACAGGAACAGCAGAAGCACGATCAAAAGCACCCACAGCACACCCAGCAGCATGGCTTTGGCGATTTTGGTCACGGTGCCGCCATCCGGCTCAGGCTCCTGTGTCCCGTCCTCTTCGGGGGTCGTCTCCTCTTCCGGTTGGGTCTCCGACTCGGCGTTGTCCGAATCTCCCTCGTCCGGGTTTTCCTCCGGCTTCTGTTCCAGCATTTCGCCCAGTCCGGGAGTCAGCTCCATGGGTATCCAGCCGATCCCGTCCTGATAGACCTCCGCCCACGCCCGCGCGCAGCGGCTGTCCACGGTCAGAGGCTCGTCCGCCTGAGCATCTGCGGCCATTTCTTCCGAAATGACATACCCTTCGGCGTAGCGTGCCGGAATTCCAAAATAGCGCAGGGTCATCACCGCCACCGTGGCATACTGGAAACTCGTCCCCTCCGCCGCGGTCAGGGGCAGCTCCATATCCTCCGGCGTTCCTTCCTCCGGGAAGCACCGGCTCAGGAACGTCAACGTGCAGGCCTGTGCCTGCGGCAGGGTGAGATTTTCCCGGGAGCCGTAGCCCGCCGTGGTCTCGTCCCAGTATTGCCCCAGCAGCTGCGTCACGCTTTCCGGAACCTGAAGGTAATTGCGGTACACAAAGCTGCGGTACGCGCTTTCCGCCCTCCGGTATTGCAGCACCTGCGCATCATCGGTGGTTTGCAGCCGCGACAGGGTCTGCTCAATGCCATTTTCGCCGCCGGTTATCACGGAGTACCGGTACGTCCTCTCCCCGTCGGAGGGAGGGCTGTCCTCTTTCAGGTTTTCCGCCGGTAAATTTCCCGTATCCCGCAGGGAGAAGGGAACATATTGGTAAGCGCTGCACGCGCCGATATTCTGAATGGAAACGCTGCCCGTGCCTCTGTCCGTTCCGGCGGCGGCCGACGCATACTGTGCCGCCGGGTGAAAGGCGTTTTCGTTCAACCAGTATAAAAGCGCCTGATTCTGCGCCAGAACGGCAGAGTCCACCGTGCTCCAGATGTCGCCTTCCAGCGTAGCCCCGGTGAATCCCCGCAGGTACAGTGCTTCCGGGTTCGACATGGTCACTTCCAATCCCGGCCGGGTGCCGCTCTGCTTCTGATAATCCGTGAAGTTGCCCTCGGGCAGCACGGTATTTTTCGTCTCATAGCGATAGGCATGAATTGCCTTGCGGCTGTCTTCGCCGATTTTCTGCGCCCAGCTTTGTACGCCGGGAACCGATGCACCCAGAAGCAGCAATCCCGCCGCAATTCCGCAGAGAATCCAGCCAAATGTGACCGGGAACGCCGCTTTCCGGCTCTGCCACCCGCTGTAAGTAAGAATCAGCACGGCAGCCGCCAACGCGGCCAATCCGGGAAATACCTCGTCGGTCTTAAAAACCGTCATCCCCGCCAACGCGGCGGCGGGCAGCAGCACCGCCAGTATAGCCGGCACCCGGCCGCTCAGCCAGCAGCAAATCAGCGCTATAGCGCTTGCGGCCACCACGGCAAACAGCGTCAGGCACAGCCCACTTTTCTCCGCAGGCAGCTGCGTCTCCCATTCGGGAAGCACCCAGCCCGTCCCGGCTGTATAAGTATTGCGCATTTGATTCCAGAACAGGCGGTAGCCTTCCAGCACCTGCTGTCTGCAAATGAGCACCAGCAGAAGCAGTATGACCAGCGCAGCAAGGAAAAACCACTGCTGCTTCTGAAACCGGATGGTCACGCCGTAGGCGATGCACACGTATCCGCCCGCCGCCAGCAGGATTGGCAGCAGATTTCCCGTTCGAAACCCGGCCAGCGCCGCAAGCGCAGACATCAGCGCCGCGCAGGCGAGCATCGCCGCCAACGTCTGGAAAATCCATGCGCCGTCCGACGAATTCTCAGGCTGACGCAGGTGCATCCCCTGTTTTATTTTTGAGGTCAAGGCTTTCGCCTCCCTTATACGTCAATTTCTCCCAGTTGTTCCCGATACCGCCCCACGTCGAAGGGGATGCTCCCCTCCAAAGGCGATTCGCCGCAGAGCAGCGCCGTGACATGCCCCAGCCGCTGCATCTGCAATACATCGGCGCAGGGTTCCTCCCCTATGTACACCATATGTCCGCACAGGGCATCCGGCCGGGTCTGTACCAGCAGCGACGCGCCGCCGACACCATCCTTCCTTCCGGCGGCGCACAGCAGCCGGGGGATAACACCCACCAGATCTTCCATGCCGCGAATCTCATGCAGGACGCAGACATTGCTGTCCGTATCGTTCCATCCGAGGGTGAACTGGATGCCGCTGTCCGACAGGCTCCGGCACACGGACACCACCGTTTCCGCCTGCGCGTCAATGCGTTTGACGCTGCCGGACTGCCCCGTTCTCTCCCAGAACACCAGCACATTGCGGGTGATGGGCAGCGCCGGGTCACGGACGATCAGCCGGTCAAATTTTCCGCTGAGTTTCCAGTGGATCTGCCGCATACTGTCGCCGGGGACGTATTCCCGAATCTGGAACGTCTCCGTCAGGTCGGCGCCGGGCCGCTCCTGAGAATAGGTGTCGCTGTCCTCCTGACTGTCGGGATTGGGGATCAGATTCACCCGAATGGGGAAAGTGTCCGGCTGCACCGTCATGTGCGCTTCCGCGCTGCATCCGCAGGGGACGCCGATGAGGCCGAAACAGTCGTAGAGCTTCACCTGCTCCACGGAGATTTGGATACGCCCGCAGTATTCGCTTCCCAAGCGCAGGGACGTGCGCCGCTGCCCTTTCGGGAACGCCCATGTCATGACATTCCGGGTACAGCGCTCGCCGTTCAGCTGATTCCGGGTCGTTACCCGGCAGCGGATACGCAGGGCGGGCAGCAGCGTGGGGTTTTCCAGACAGATCGTGACGCCGCCCTCGTCCCCTTTCCGCACCACGGCGGGTGCTTCCACCCGCACCCGAAGCCGTTTTCTCAGGAAAAGGTGGATCGGAAGGCTGCCCAGAGGCAGAACCAGCAGCGCCGCCGCCAGAGCCAGCGCGCCGCTGCTCCCGTAATACAGGGTAAGCCAGACGCAGATGCCCTCCAGCACCGCCCAACCCAATTTCATTGCGATCATAAGCAGTACCTGCTTCCGTTCGTTGTTTCGTTTATTGCTTAATCACCGGCATTTTTACGGAATCCAGAATGGCGGCAATGACCGTCTCCGGCCGCTCCTCCATCATTCTCGCCTTGGTGGTCAGCACCAGACGGTGGCAGCACACATCCGGGAACACGGCGGCCACATCCTCCGGGATGACGAAGTCCCGGCCGTTGAGGTAAGCATAAGCCTTCGCCATACGGCACACCGCCAGCGCGCCGCGGGGGCTGACGCCCAGCTGCACCATGGGGTGCTCCCGGCTGGCCTGTGTCAGCCGGGTGACATACTCGTAAACGGCGTCCTGAATTTCCGCTTTCGCCGCTTCCTGAATCAGCGCCTGCAGCTGCTCCCGGTCAACCACCGGGGTCACCCGGTTCAGGGGGTTTTCCGTGTGTCTGTCCCGCAAAATGCTGATCTGGCTTTCAAAATCGGGGTAGCCCATGCTGATCTTAATCATAAACCGGTCCATCTGAGACGGCGGCAGCATCTGCGTTCCCGCAGAACCCACGGGGTTCTGGGTCGCCAGCACCACGAAGGGCTGGGGCAGCTCATAGGTCTTGCCGTCCACCGTCACATGCAGTTCTTCCATTGCCTCCAGCAGGGCGGACTGGGTCTTGCTGGAGGTGCGGTTAATCTCGTCGGCCAGAAGCAGATTCGTCATGACCGCGCCGGGCTTATAGACGAAGCTGCCGCTTTCCTTGTCATAGACTGAGTAGCCGATAATGTCCGACGGAACGGTGTCGGAGGTGAACTGAACGCGCTTGGTGTCCAGTCCCAGCACCTTGGCAAAGGTCATGGCCGTGGTGGTCTTACCCACGCCGGGAACGTCCTCCATCAGCACATGGCCGCCCGCCAGAATTGCCATCAGGATTTTCTCTACGATTTCGTTTTTACCCACAACGACCGTTTCGATCTGCCGCAGGATCTCAGGAATTTTCTCATTCATTGTGATTCCCCCTATTTTTGATACGTCTTTGGGAAAAGCCAGTTCAGGAAGAACATACGCACGCTGTACGTATCCTCTCCGGTTGTCCGGTAGTCCTCCGCGCCGCAGACCTCACAGGAGCGGACTTCCTCCCCGTCTCCTGCGGGCGTCCACTCGCCCCAGCTGTGGCCGGTGGCCGGGAGCGGGTCTGTGTGGGTATCGCCGCAGTCGCAGGTATACTCGACGTAGCCGTCCTCCGTGCAGGTCGGGTCAACCCGATGCGTCTCATGGTAGTCGTGCTCGTGCGGCACATGATCCGGGTCTTCCGCGCCGCAGTACCGGCAGAATCCGTCCACGTAATCATGATATTCGTCGAAGGTGCCGGGCTTCGTCATGTCATAGCCGCAGCTGTCGCAGTGGTACACGATTCTCTGGCAGGTAGCTTCCTTGATCGTCGGCGTACCATCACACACCCATCCATGCGACGCGTCACAAATCCGGCATATGTAATCTTCCCAATTCGTGCCCGACTCGTATACGTACTCATGGTCCCCGCGATTGATTTCCTCTTCGCAGACCGAGCATTTTTGATAGTGTCCCCACGGTGGAGTAACCCACATATTGTCCGTGGTGTGGCCCTTCGCTTCGACTTCTTCTTCCTTTTCCATGCCGCAGACGCTGCATCTGACCGTTCTGACGCCCGGCTCGGTGCAGGTGGCGGTGTTGGTGCCTTCCACTTCTTTCCAGAAATGCTGCTCCGTCGCGCCGCACTCCGCGCAGACGTGGCTGTCCTCCGTGTCCCCGGCGGCATATGTCCAGTTGTGAAGCTGCGGGTCGCCGATGGCCGTCTGGCAGTCCTCGCAGAACAGGATGTGGGTCCCGTCCTCCAAATCTTTGTAGGTCGTATGCTCATGGGTGCAGTCCTCGATCAGACCACAGCAGTGGCACACGTAGTGAATGGAGCCGTCCGGATTCTCCACAGTTTCCATCACATGGTTGATATTAAAATAGCCATTGACCGCTTCGACGCAGTAGCCCACAATATTGCCGTAATTGTCGCTGCCGCCGCCGATGTCCCATCCGTAGGCCAGGGTGTAGCGCAGCGTCAGCACATCTCCGTCCTTCAAATATACCGCGGACATGGACTGGCCGGGATAATACGTACCACGCAGGGAGTACATCCAGCCGGAACCACTGGTGTAATCAAACTCGCCAATCCTGCTGCCGGAGCCGGCACTTTTGTTCAGCCCATTGCGGTACAGGCAGCGCCACAGGGTTGCAAGGCCAGTCCCCGCGCCGAACCTGGCGTCAATGGCCGCCAGCACTTCCTCTTCCGTGCTTCCCGGCCAAGTGGAGTCTTCCAGCGCATCTGCGCTATAGCCGGTATCCAGCCACCGTAGATAGAAACCAATGTCCAACGACCCACCGTAGTCGCCCTGCCAGCCCAGAGTTTCGCTTGCCGCGCCGAAGGGTTCGCCTGTATCTTTTCCCATGATTGCTTTGGCGACCACGTAGGAGATTGGCTCGTCCGCCAGAACGTCATAATGGATGGGGCCGACGACGCCGATCCCCAGCACCGTCATGTCCACATAAATCGTGGCGTCGCCGATCTTCTGTCCGGCTTCCCGGCGCTTGCCGGTAAAAGTCAGCGTCTTTTCGCCATTGTTCCCATAGGCGTCCTCGGCGTAAATGTAGAGCGTGTGTTCGTTCATGTCCCCGATCTCCGGGTTGGCGGGATACAGGTCGTATTCTGACGTTTTTTCGGCGGAGTTGGTGCTGGTATAGCCAACCTCCATGCCGTCAAACACGACGCGCAGGATCGTGTCCGTTCCGTTCGCCGGGATGTAAGTCTCATTTCCCTCAGCGTCCTCACTCCATGCCCTGACCGTCAGATTGGTCTTTGTATCATTGATAAGTTCTTCGACAGTATCAAGATTCGTTTCGATCTGGATATTATTATTCCCGCTGTGTTTGTAGGGAACGTTGATTTTGAAGGTATACTGATTTCCCGAATTGTCCGCCGCTTCGACTGTGAAGTTGTTCTGCCCCTGCTTCCCGCTATTCAGGAAAAGCCGAACATCCCCCGATTTGTTAAGATTCTGGGTTTTGTTCTTGTTTCCGGTCTGGGTGCATCTGACGGAGGTGATCGTAACGCTGTCGGCATCAGAACCGACGATGGACATTTCGTATGGCAGCATATCCCCTGCCAGCTGGTCGTCGTATACGGTGTCTGCGGCCTTCGTTTTCCCATTCTCGCAGAGAATCACCGGCTGGGTGCCGTCGAGAAGCGTATAACGCATCTGCAGCGTCACGTCATTCCCGAAGTACAGAACGACCTCATAATGGTAATTCTGACTGTTGGCGATCACGTTCACCGCGATTCGATACGTATTGGAGGTCTCGCCCTCCGGTATTTTCATGGGCAGATAGCCGTCGGGACACGTCAGTTTCCTGCCGTCGTTCGCGTCAGATGTAGAGTTGACGCTCCAGATTCTCGCATTGGCCGCGTCTTTGCCCGTCAGTTCCAACTTGTAGGGCAAAGCACCGCCGGAAAGCTGATTATTCTTTATTTTAGCCGAGACAGTTCCCTCCGGCTTGCAGGGCTGCAATTCATGCCTTGTTCTGCCTTCCGACCAGTGAAAAACGAGCTGCACATCCGGGAGCTTCTGATATGTGATCTTATACCGGAAAAACACATCCCGTTCCGCAGTCCTGACCGTAAATGAAAAATTGTAAACTTCTTTGTCCGTTCCCGCTGCCGGATTCATGATCAATGAGTCGCTGGGCCACTTCAGTTCTCTTGCCGTCTGGGTGGATTCCGTAATGGAGATGCCATTCACGATCTTTGCGTCCTGCGCCAGCGTTCCGGTCAGATTTACGGAAAAAGTGAAAACTCCCTCATCCAATTCATAGCTGCTTACGGCAAACGCCTGCGTATTATCCGCGCCGCAGGAAACGCTTCTGGCATTTCCATTCTCCGGATGCCACGTCAGAACCAGCGACAGCTCCGACGGCGTAATTTCACCGCCGTCGGCGCCCTGATTTCCGTTCTCCTGACCGTCACTGCCATCATCCGTAGAGGAATCTGGCTGTGTTTCTTCCGGACGGGTCTTGCTGGCCTTGTCATTCGGCTCTGTGGATTTTGTCTGACCGCCGTTGGGAACCGAAATGGTGTTCAGCTGCTCCAAATTCTCCCCCAGCTTCAGCACCGTGATCTCCCGGACACCCTCCCCTTGCAGGGGGTCATCCGGCTGGGCCTCCTTCAGCCCCGTTCCCGGAAGCCACAGTCCCAGCAGGATCGCGGCGATCAGCACTGCGCACAGGCCGCCCCGCAGATATTTGCTGTGAAATAATGAGTTCCAATCCATACTGCCATTCCTTTTGTCTTCGGAATTTGCCCCAATTCACGTGCCGCCGCAGAATGCACGTGTGCCCCACCCGGAAAAATCCGGGTGGGGACGCATGAACTTATAGCCACTTTGCGTAGAGTGTCATATTATCTTCAACCTTGTCGTTATCAAAATCCCAGCGCTTGGTGCAGCTCTCATCTGCGTACCATCCGGCGAAGGCTCTGCCGGGGCGAACCGGCTGCTCGGGACGTGTCACCAGACTGCCCTTCTTCACCTTCTGATCCTTGACCTTGCTGTCGCAGCCGGTCTCGAAGTGAACCGTCTTCCTGCCCAGCAGCAGGAGAAGCAGGAGCAGAAGCAGCAGACCAAGCAGGCCCAGACCCAGCAGCCACCACAGACCGCTGCCGGTGCCGTCAGCATCCGTCTCAGGCGCGTCGCCCTTCTCCCATCTTGCGTACAGGGTCACATTGCCCTGAACGGTGTCGGTGTCAAAATCCCACGGATTCTGGAGGTCGATATCCGAATACCAGCCCACCAGATGGTAGCCCTCCCGGGTAGGATTGTCCGGCCGCTCCACGGTCTCGCCGTACCGGACGGTCTGGCTGGGAACCGCCGTGCCGCCGTTTGGCTCAAACGTGACCGTGCAGTCGGTGGAAATGATGATGGTCACATCCTGACAGGACGCCTTATATTCATCGGTTCCGTCCTTGGTGGACACCAGATAGTCCTGATTCGTGATCTTGGACACGCCGGACGTGGCGATCACCTTCAGCTTGAAGGAGCCGACCAGACGCTGAGCGTTCCATTCCTCGCCGCCGGACAGGGACACAAAGTTCATGTAAAATTCCCGGTAATTGTCCCGCAGGCCGATGTCCGTCGTGGAAATGCCGTTGCTCAGCAGGGCGCTGCCCTCCACCAGTTCGAAGAAATTGCTGTCGTAGCGAATTTCGTTCTGCATACCGTACATGGTGTAGGCGTCGCCGCTGTCCGACCGTTTCAGGTTGAAATCCACCTGAATGATGTCGCCGGGCTGTACCTCTTTCTTATCGCTGCCGTCCACGGACAGCTCAAAGAAGAAGTCACGGGCGTTATCCACTGCCATCGCCGTGGGAATGCAGGTCAGGAAAAGCATGACCGCAAGTAAGCAGGACAGAACTTTTTTCATCATATTTCGCTCCTTTTCTGTGGGTCGGGTCATTCCTGACCGCCCGATACGATCCCATAAATTGCCATTATGTCAAGCGCGTTGATCATACCGTCCCGGTTGACATCCAGACGGTCAAGATCCTCTTCCGAGAAATCCGTGCCGCTTATCACAGCTCTGTACAGGCCCATGACGTCAAGCGCGTTTACCGTTCCGTTCTGGTCATAGTCTCCCACCAGAACCGTCGATACGGTTCCGCTCACGGTCGTGACGGGAATGGCGTCAAATACAGACAGCAGCCGTTTGTTGCTGCGCATATACTGCACCACCGGCTGCACCGCCGCAGTGCCGGAAAAATCCCCACTGACCCGGAACGTGGCCGTGAACAGAATTCCGTCTGCCGTCGCGGCTTCTTCCAGAGCAGCCGTGACGTAGCCAAAGGTCTTCTCGTCCGTACCTGTCCATTGGGTATTCACGGCAACCGTCGTGCCGCAGAGATAGGGCGTTTCCCCTTCCGCCGTCTGGATGCTCAGCAGCTCCAGCTGCTCCCGGTCATAATCCAGAGCAATGCCGAAATTGGTAAAGCCCCGGTTCCCGGAAATGCGGATGGGTACAGTCACAGTCCCCCCCGCCGTCGCCGACACGGAATCGGCGGACACGGTGCAGTCCGCGATCTCCGCCGCCATGGCCGTCACGGCCAGCGCGAATATCAGTGCGATGGCCAGAATGACACTGGTGATTCTCTTCATATGTCACGCTCCTTGCCGTCCGCTGAGAATGCGGTTGACGATCCACACCGCATCCTTTACGTCCACCTTCCGGTCTCTGTTGACATCTGCGTTCAGGAATTTGTGCATCACCATGCTTACCAGCGTGTATCTCGCGTTGTACACGTCGTGGTCGAGATGTACGTCGTCCACATCGATGCGCCCGCTGAGATCAACGTTGCCGGAGTAGTCGATGGAGGCGGCGGCCTCCCCTTCTCCGATGATGATACTGTTCCGGGCAGTCCGCACGACCTCTTTTTCATCAGCGGAGGAAATCACCAGCCATGCGTAGGCGTTGTAGGCTTCCGACCAGTACATATTCTGTCCGTCGTACATGGGGACATGCCCATCTTCAACGCTGCCGCTGTAAGTCACAAGGTACATGCTCTGCTTGTCCAGCGTGATGTATACGTTGACCTCCACCGGGGCGCCCTTCGTAATCGTGATGGTGATATCTCCCGTGACCTCGCTGCCCGAAATACGGTAAATATTCTTTTTACTGTCGTAGGTACATTTGACGGTGACGCCGTTGACCCTTGCGGAAACGTCATAATCGGTATCGTCCTTACGATCAATGCGGAATGTATAATCCGAACCGCGCCGTGTGGTTTTCCTGCCCACCGCGTCGTCCGCGCCGGAACCAATGAAGCTTACCGACACAGTGCCGGCAGAACTTCCGCCGCCGCTGCTGCCGCCACCGCCGCTGGTGCCGCCGGGATTGATCTTGTTTTTCTGCGCGGTGATGACAATGTCGCCTGTGACGGCCGCACCCGGTATCACGTAGCCGCCGTTCTCCGCCTTGTAGCCGGTGTAAGATTTTCCGCCGATGGTCACACGCAGAACGTAGCTGTATCCGGCCTTCCGGTTCAGCTTGAAATGGTAGGGCGTGTTATAAGGCGCGGAATTCTCGCCCGAAAGGTCCTCGCCCTTGAATGTTACCTTATAGGTCTTGGGGTTTCTGTTCGCCTTGACCGTGATATTTCCGTTGATCTCGCTGCCGGGGATGGTGTAGGTGCCGTCGCCGTTGTCCTTCACCGTGACGTCCTTGCCGCCTACTTTCGCCGAGGGCTTGTAGTCATAGTGAAGCGGGTCTGTCGCCCGGAAGGTGTAATCCTCTCCCGCCGCCGCGCTCAGGCTGTCGGCGGTCAGACCATCCTCCAGCGTCACGGTATACCGCGGCTGGATGATAAACCGGGTGGTGCTGTTCTTGATCACGGCCAGCGGCGCGTTCCGGGTCTGGGCGTTTTTGCTGGAATCGATTTTCGCCGAGGAAATCTTGACCTCCGCCGTCCCTGTCGCTTTTGTCTTGAATGTCAGCGTTACCACCGCTGTGGAAACGGCCTTGTCCGCGCCGTAGCCGATGACACGGATGCTCCCGCCCTTCTCGGCCACCGATGCGTCCCTGTCCGCCGTCCGGCCGGACACATAGGTCAGCCGCGCGGTGTCATAGGTCAGCGCCAGATCGTAGGCATTATAGCTGCCCCCCGCAACGGACACGGTCATGCTCACGGTCTTCCCCACATCCGTAGTCTGATCCTGGGACGCGGAAACGGTATAGCGGGGCGACGCCTGCGCGGCATATCCTCCCAGAGGGAGAGCAGACAAAAGTATTAAACATGCAAGCAGCATGGACAAAATTCTTTTTTTCATAAGCTCACATCCTACGGCAAAGGTGTCGGAAATTCACAGCTGTCCCCACTTTCCATAGGGACACCTGTGACCCTCCGAATTCTGCGGTCTGGCCTCCCCCGCCTTTCACGGCGGGGGAGGCACTTTGGTTTCGGGTCAGAAGACCCGGTCATTCAGGAAATCACTTGATGAGGTTCACGATAGCGGTAGCGTCGGAAACGTTGACCGTCTTGTCGCCGCTCACATCGGCATTCAGGAACTTCAGCATGGAGACAACATCGAAGCTGCTGTACTTGGTGTTGTACATATCGTAGGTCAGCTGAGCGTCGTTGACGTCGGTCAGGCCGGTGCCGTTCACATCGCCGCTGTAATCCACGGTTCTGGCAGAGGTGCCTTCCGCGACCTTGACCTTCGCAGCGGCTTCCGCCTTCACAGCCTCCAGATTATCCGCAGAGATAACCAGATAAGCGTATGCGTTGTACTTCTCGGACCAGAACATGCTCATGCCGTCGTACTTGGCAACCTGACCCTCGGGGAGAGTGCCGGAAGCGGTCACAAGGTACATGACCTTGCCGTCCAGAGTGAGATACTCAACGACGTCCACAGCAACAGCCGCGGTCTTGGTCACTTCGATGGTGATGTTGCCGGTGATGGTGGAGCCGGGGATGGTGTAGCTGCCATCGCCGTTCTTGACCACCTTGTCGGTCACATCCACATCGCCGACCTTGACGGTAGGCTCGGAGTAGTCGTAGCCTTCTTCCTTATCGACGGTGAAGGTGTAATCCTGGCCCTTGGTGGCGGTGTCGTTGCCCTTTACGTAATCGGGCTTGGTGACGGAAACCACGGAGGAGGGCTTCACGGTCTTGGTGACGCTGATCACAATGTCACCCTTGATGTCGGTGCCGGGGATAGTGTACTTGCCATTCTCGGGAGTGCCCAGAGTGTAGGCCTTGCCGCCCACGGTCACGGTGGTGTTATAGGTATAGTTGCCGTCCTCGGTCACGGTGAAGGTGTAGTCGGTGTTGTAAGTGGCCTTATCGGCAGCGGTCACATCGCCTGCGCCGGTGCCTTCCACGGTGACATTGTAGCTCTTGGGCGTCATGGTGGCATTGATCACCAGATTGCCGGTGACACCCGGGATGGTATAGGTGCCGTTGCCGTTGTCGTTGGCAGCGGTGGTCTCGCCGCCCATGGTGGCGGAGATAACGTAGTCGTAGTTGTCTGCGTCGATAGCGGTGAAGGTGTAGTCCGCGCCGGGAGCGACGGTGGATTCACCGGACAGGCCCTCGCCCAAAGTGACGGTGTAGCCGGTCACCTTGATCACGGTGGTGTCGTCCAGGAGGAAAGCCGCAGGGGCGTCGCTGCCGACGGCCTGAGAGCCGATGTCAACCTTGGCAGAGGTGATCTTCACTTCCGCTTCGCCCGTGCCCTTGGCGGTGAAGCTCAGGGTAGCGGCGGGGGTATCCAGATTCTTGTCATCGCCGAAGCCGATCACACGGATGGTGCCGGGAACGTCTTCCTTCACGACTGCCAGAGCGTCGGCGGCGGTGCAGGAATTGTAGGTCAGCTTGTCGGTGTCATAGGTCAGGGTCAGATCATAGGCGTTGTAGGTGGTGATGATGCTGTCGCTGTTGGAAACATTGATCTTGACCTCGGCGCTCTCGCCGACGGTGACAGTCTTGTCCTCGGAAGCGGAGACTGCGTAGCCGACGAAGGCGGGGGCTTCCGTTGCAGCCACGTCCACGGAGCCGGGAGCAGTGGCAACATTCATGATGGCGTCGCCCTTATAATCCGAAATGACGATGTTGGTCAGCTGGAAGTGATATTCGCCAGCCTTCAGGACCTTGAACTTCAGCTCGCAGAACTGCCCCTTGGGGATCACGGTCTGGCTGGTCAGGTCAAGCCACGTCAGGCGGATATACCGCGCGCCGGTGGTCTTATTGGTGTTGTGGTTGGGTGTGAAAGCGGTGTTTGCGCCCACGTACTCGAACAGATCCTGATCGTAGTACAGGTCCATCTGGAAGCATCCGCATTCGGCGATATTGCCGCTGGCGTTCAGATAAATACTGAATTCCTCGCCAACCGCCGGGTTGGCCTTGCTGGCCGTCACGCTCATGGTTTCCGTGGTCTCCACGGCGGAGGCGGTGATCGCCATGCCGAGAACCATGACTACCGCGAGGAGCAGGCACATGGATTTCTTAAAAATTTTCATAACATCCTCCTGTCAGAAGTTGTCTTTTTGCTTTGGGTCAAGTACCGGTAAGATTGGGTTTGCCGGTCAAAACAGGATATTCCGGCCGGCAAACCATCTGCTGGATCAGTTGTCGCTCTTGATGATGTTGTACAGCGCCATCACGTCGCGGGCATCGATCACGCCGTCGCCGTTGACGTCTGCAACAGTGGCGTCGAGGTCATCGCCGGAGTTGATCGCGTTGAACAGAGCCATTACGTCGGTGGAGTCGATCACACCGTCGCCGTTGAGATCGCCCTTCACGACGGGCTTCTCGTGGATGGTCAGGCGGATGCCGCCGGGGGTGGAGCAGATGACGCCGGAGTTCTCCTTACCGGGCTGGCCGGCCAGAGCAAAGATATACTCGCCGGGAGCCAGAGTGCTGGTATCCACGACCAGGCTGCCGTCAGCTTCCGCATTTCCCACATACTGCCATGTGGTCACGTCGCCGGAAACGATATCGTTGACAGGCGTGCAGTAAACACTGGGGCTGTAGTCGATGAGGGTGTGGGCAGTGTTGTAAGTACCATACATGTCAGCGCCCGCATGGTACAGCTCCAGCTTGATCTTGTCGCCCTGAACGGGATCCGTCTTGTCGGCTACGATGTAATTGAAGATGCTGGTGGTATCATTGAAGAAGCTCCAGTCGGAGAAGTGGCCGAGGGTGACGATGTCGCCGTCGCGGAGCAGGATTTGATCGCATGTGCTGCCCCAGCCCGCAGAGGCCAGAGGATACTCGTAGTTCAGATAGTAGTTCAGGTTCAGGTCGTAATTCCAGATATTCTGCAGGAAGATGGAGCCCGTAGAACCGCTGTAATTGAAGATATCGGTGCCCATAATACCATTATCCGCCAGATAGCCCTTGCCCGCATCCGCAGGGTCAATGCCCAGATAGTAAACCTCGGTGGCATAGAGGAACAGGTGCAGCATGGTGATCTTGCCGTAAGCGAATTCCTTGGTGCCGGGGTCCAGAGCACTGCCGGGGCCGCCGGTGGGATCGCCGCTGGCGGGGCCGTAGTCCTCAGAGGCAAAGTAGAAGTCCTCAAGGCCGTACAGTGCCAGATCGAAGTAAGGAACGGTGACCTTCTTCAGAGCCACGGTCTGGCCGGACTGCTCGCAGGACTCGAACTTATCGTCGTGAGAGAAGGAGAAGTAGACCGTTACGGGCTTCAGAACCTTCTTCGTCACGCCCTCGACGGTGATGACCAGATCTGTGGTGACGTTCTTGACGGTGTAAGTGCCCTTCTCACCGGTCACGGTTTCGCCGTTGACCTTCACGGCAAAGTCTTCGCCCGCCTCGTAGCGGTAATCGACTTCCACCTTGAAGGTGTAGTCCGCGCCGTCCATAACGGCTTCCTTACCGGTGACGAGGTAGCTCTCGTCGGTGGGGATGGTGACGGCGTGGTCAGCCTTGGTGACGGTGAGGGTGTAGGAACTGGTGTAGCCGTCCTTATTGGTGACGACGATCTCGATCTTGTTCTCGCCTGCGGACAGCGGAATGACATTGCTGGTCTCGCCGTTGTAGGTCACGGTGTAGTCCTCGCCGCGAGGTGTCGCCAGAACGGTAACGCTTTCCTTCGTAGTGATCGCGGTGTAAGCCTTCTTAGTGGATACGAACGTCTCATTGATCTTGACGCCATCCAGTGAAAGCTTCGTCAGAGACGGGTCAATGCGGACAGTCTTGACGGTGTAAACGTCCGTGGAACCGTCATCGGTCACGGTGATGGTGAGGGTGTTGGATTCGGCACTGGCGATGTTGAAGCCAGACAGGTTTTTGCCGCTGGAGCTGCCGGAGGTGATCGTCGTGGTCGAAGCCTTGCCGGTGCTCATGCTCGTCCATGCGGCAGTGATCTTCGCCTTGCTGGTCAGGTCCGCACCGCGGGTTGCCCAGACGTAAACAGCATTGGTTGTGTCCGGTACGAGCATGGTGTATTCCTTGACAGCCGGGTCAAAGGCCGGAGACAGCGTGAAGGTCTTCGCGCTGCTCCTGGTACCGGTGCTGCCAAAGCTCAGAGCCTTAAGGCCGGCGACAATCTTCTTCACGCCCTCGACGGTGATGGTCAGGTCAGAAGAAACCTTTTCGACAGTGTACTTGCCGTCACCCGCGGTAACTTCGGTGTCGTTGACCTTGACGACCATATTGGTGCCGTCGTAGCCATCCTTGGCCGCTACGGTGAAGGTGTAGGTGCCGTCAACCGCCGCGTACTTTTCGCCGGTAACGGTGTAGCTGGCATCCTCAGTCCAGTTGACCTTATAGCCGATTGTTCTCGCAAGTGCAACAGGCGCGGTCAGCAGATCCTTGCCGTCTACCTTGAAGTATTCCATGGTGACGGTGGCGTCGCCCAGGGCCTTGGGGGCGAACGCAAGGAGGTAAGTGCATTCTCTGAGGATCATGTCATTGGACACACCGCTGCCGCTTTCGCCGATGGAAAGCTTCAGAGTGCCCGCCTCGTTATCCAGCTCCTGCGTGAGACCCTGAGGCATCACATGATGCAGCTGGGTCGTCTCAGGGTTGAACCGGATGAGGATTTCAACGGACTCAAACTTGGTGTCCTTGTCGGTGCCGAAGGTGATGCGGTCATTGAACCAGTCATCCTCGCCGCCGATAGCAATGTTGGCCTTTTCGTCTTCGGGGATATCGAAGCTGGCTGTCCATACAGCGGGCTTCTCCGTCACGCCCTCAACAGTGATGGTCAGGTTGGCGGAAACCTTCTCGACGGTGTAAATGCCGTCAACCGCGGTAACTTCCTCGCCGTTGACCTTGACGACCATGTTGGCCGCGTCGTAGCCTTCGGTCACGGTCACGGTGAAGGTGTAGTCTTCGCCATCCTTAACGGTCTTCTCACCGGTGACGGTGTAGCCAGCATTCTCGGGAATAGTGACGGTGTGGTCGCTGATCTCAGCGGACAGGGTCTTCAGGCCGTAGTTGGCGTTGTCGAAGCCGTAGGTGTAGGACACGGTGTAGCCGCCGGTCTCCTCGTTCTTGACAACGGAAACATAGTTGGATACATCCCGCTCCTCGCCGTTCTTCAGCTTGGTGACAGCTTTCAGGCCGTCAACGGTGATGGAGCCGTCCTCGTTCTCGGTGATGGTGGGATACTGGGTGATCTCCAGAGATTCGATCTTGGAGGTGATCGCCATCATGTAGCAGGAGTCGTTCTTATAGTAGATGGTGCCGTACTGGTCGGCGATGGTGGAGCAGATGCAGTACTGTGCCAGCGGGCTGGCAGGGGTGAAGACCTCGCTGTAGCCGGAGCCGGTGGTGGTCACAGGCGCAGTCTGGCCGGGCTTATCCTTCAGTACGGAAACGCCGCCGGGGGTATAGTTGTAGGGCAGGTAGATGTACACGGAGCCATCCTCGGCAGAGTATGCCGTGGAGACCATGGCAGAGGTCTGGGGATAGCCGACGATGGCGTAAACATACGCCTGGGTCATGGAGCCGTCGCCGTTCAGGTTATAAACCGCGATGCCATGGCCGCTGTTGGCGCCGAACTGGCTGGTGCCGGCGACGCCGATGTAGATTCTGCCGTTGTACACGGAAGGCGTGCAGGTGGACATGGCGTTGGCATTGCCCTGCGCATCCTTGATAACGACTTCCTTGTAGTCCAGGATCTTACCGGTATCCCAGTCGATCTGGGCGTTGCCCAGAATGCCGCCCTTGGTGGTGAAGAACACCCGGTCGGATTCGGGGTCATGGGAAACGTTGGAGCGCAGGTCGCCGCGGATACCCTCGTGGGCGTCGAGCTTCTCGCCGGTGTAGCGGTCGAAGACCAGCAGCGCGGCGCCGTTGGTGTCGTAACCGCCTGCGCCGTCATCGGTGCCGACGATGGCAAGCTTGTCGGTGACGTAGGCGCCCGCCCAGTAGAAGCCGCCCTGTCTGGTGTAGGTCCAGCTGGCGTACTTGGCTTCGGTGGTGGAGGCATGGTCTTCGTCAACGGTATTGATGCAGGCAAAGTTGGCGTTTCTGTCCTCGCTGTTCCAGAAACCCGCGTAGATGTAGCCGTCCTTGTAGGTGATGGGGCAGTTGGGCTGTCCGCCCAGCTCGTCGGTGTAGACCCACAGGGATTCCAGGGTCTTGGCATTGAATGCCTGAATTTTGCCGCCGGACAGGCCAACGAAGACCATGCCGTCGCCATAAGTCATGGGGACGATGGAGTAGCTGGACTTATCAACCATGGTGCCTTCGGTCACGACCTCACCGGTCATGCTGTTGAGACGGCGGATGGTGCTTCCGGAGTAGGTGTAGATGTCGCCATCGACCATGATGGGAGAACCGGGGGCAGCCGCCCAGCCGGTGCCGTGCTTCACAGCCCACAGAAGCTCCGTGTCCTCAGGAGCGTAGGGGGTCTTGGCGTTGGTGATGCCAAGGTTGTTGTCGCCGTTGCGGAAGTTGCCCCACTCGGCAGTGATGCTTCTGTCGAGGTTCGGGTTCTCCGTGGCCACAGCCAGAGTAATGTCGATGGTGCTGCTCTCGCTGAACTTGAAGGTGCTCTTCTGGCTGACATAGCCGTCACTCTGCACGAGGTAGGTGTACTCGGCGTCAGCCATGACGGAATACTTGCCGTCCGTGGGAGCAATTCTCTCCTTGTTGGAATCCCAGACAGTTACCTTGGCGTCGGCGGGGTCAACGGTGAAGCCGACCTCGATGGCTGCCAGTCTGGTAACGGTGATGGTGTAGGTGTTGGTATAGCCGCCGGGGTTGGTGACGACCACGTCGATCTTGTTCTCACCAAGATTCAGCGGAACGGTGGTATTGCTGCCGCCGTTGACGGTGACGGTGTAGCTTTCATCACGGGGAGTCGCCGCAACGGTAACGCTCTCGGCGGCAGTGGTCGCGGTGTAAGCCGTCTTGGAAGCGGAGAATCTCTCCGCGAACCGGATGCCGTCCAGAGACAGGGCGGTCAGGCTCGGCGCAACTCGGACGGAGGTGAGCTTGTACTCATCCTTGAAGTCGCCGTCCACAACGGTGACGGTCATGGTGTTGACCTTCGTGCCGGTGGGTGCGAAGCCTGCCAGACTCTGGCCGCTGGCTTTGCCGGAGGCCAGAGCCTGTGTCTTCTCGGTATCAACGTTAAGGTTTACCCACTTGGCCGTGATGGTCGTGCTGCTGCTTCTGTCGTCAGCCTTGGTCGCCCATGCGTAGAACATGTTGGAGTTGTCCGGCACGAGCACGGTGTATTCCTTGACCGTCGGGTCGAAAGCCGGAATCAGCTGGAACATCTGCGCCTTGGCCTCGGTGCTTGTGTCGCCGAACTTCAGAACGGACAGGCCGGCCGTCTTCTGAACGGCTTCGGTCACGCCCTCGACGGTGATGGTCAGGTCGGAGGAAACCTTCTCGACGGTGTAGCTGCCGTCGGTGCCGGTAACCTCATTGCCGTTGACCTTGACCACCATGTTGGCATCGTCGTAGCCCTCGTTGGCTGCTACGGTAAAGCTGTAGCTCTCACCGACAGGCGTGAGCTTCTCGCCGGTGACGGTGTAGGCGGCGTCCTCCGTCCAGCTGACGTTGCAGCCAACGGTTCTGGTCACTGCAATGGGATTGCTCAGGTAATCTACGTCGTTTACCTTAAAAGACTCCAGGGTAACCGTCGCATCACCAAGTGCCTTGGTTTTGAACTGAACGTCAAAGGAATAGTCCCCGGCGTTAAGTGTGCCGCTGTTGCCGCCGACGCGCAGAATCCCCTGCTCGGCATCCACTTCCACGCCGATTCCCGGATCCTGAATCCAGAAGAACTCCGTCGTCTCGGGATTAAACCGGAAGGTTCCCCAGAACGATTCGACATCGGCCGTGCCGCTGGCGCTGAAGGTGTAGGCATGACCGAAGGAATCGCCTACGGCGAGGTTGTCCTTTTCACCCGCATTTTTCGCAAGGCTCGCGGTGTAGACGATGTTCTCCTCTGCCTGCTCTGTGACAGGTACCTCGTCGTCCGCAAGCAGAGCAGCCGGTTCGGTTTCCACGACCTCTGCCGATGTGGTGACCTCCGTCTCGCTGCTCTCCGCAGCAAACGCGTTTACCGGCACGAGGCTGAACGTCATCACAAACGCCAGCAGGAATGCCAGTAGTCTTCTCTTCATAAATAAACCTCCTCATTATATGGTATTGCAACGCCCGCAGGCGTAAAGCGGAATTCATTCCGGCCAGCTCCGGCACGTCGGGTTTACCGCTGCCAGGGCGTTCTGCTTATGCTGCACGTTTTTCAAACGCACAGTTTGTAGGTCTTCTGACTAACACGTTCGGACGAAATCGTCCACGCCGCTTCCCGCCTTCTCAGGTTTCCCCAATGACCCGCTTTCGCGGAAAGGAAGTCGGCTCCGTGCTTACAGCACGACGGGTCTGCCCGCCGTGTTCCGGTTTTGCACCGGATTCCCTTGTTCAGCTGAACAAGAATGCGTGTCTCCCGTTTCGGTCGGTCGCGCATTTGCCACAAAATAAGCCGGATATCTATTTGCACCGCCGGATACCCGGCGGAGGTTTTTGCTTTCTTAAGGAAGCTCCGAATAAATCGGCGAAAGCTGGCGGCAAAAGATTTTGGCTCAGCCGAAAGTTCTGAAAGTGGTGGAATACTTTGTGTATTTCCCGCTTTCAGAACTGTACGGATGGGGCAAAAGATTCGCCGCCAGCCGAAGACGATTTATTTAGGGTTTCCTTAGGGTCTATCTGAAAACCGGGAATATGACCAACAGCGAGGGATTTTTCGCCTGCTGAAGCCATTTTTCCGCAGGAATACTTTGTGTATTACAAGGGAAAATGGTGCACAGCAGGCGGAAAAGACCCGCTGTTTGGGCATGTTGACGGTTTTCAGATAGGCCCTAATACCGCCGCCTCTGCTCCGACGGCGGTATTAAGGGAGGAAAAGCTGTTCCTTGGGCAATCAAAACAGCTTAATGGAAGCTCTGATTCCATCGGCAAGAGCTGACAGCGAGGGATTTTGTTCCCAGGCAAAGACTGGAAAACGGAGAAATACTGCATGTATTTCCCGTTTTTCAGTCTGCGGCATGGGGGCAAAAGACCCGCTGCTCAGCCGCAGACGATTGATTCAGAGTTTCCCAATATATTACAGATTCGCGCAAGGGGGTTACGCGGATCAGGTAATACCGGATTGACGATTTTTTCTTCTTTTTTCTTCCTGCGCCTTCATTCGTTCCTTCGCCCGCTCCCGTTTTTCGGCTTTCTTCTGGCGGTAGATGGCTCGCTGGCGCTGGGTCTCTTCCCGGACACGCCGGAACTTGCCCGGCTGGTTCGGATGCTCGGGGAAAGGCAGCCCCGCCTCCGCCACAGCCGCCTCCCAGCTTCCGAAGCGTGTCTGAATGGTCACGCCGCCCGGAATCTCCCGTGGCCATGGCGTGTGCCCCAGTTCGTCCGCATATTTGCGGAGATAATCGGCAAGCTGCTGCTCCGTGTCCTGCGCGTGTTCCACGGCGAAACGGTTCTCCGCTTCTTCCAGAGCGCACGCGGTCATTCTGCGGATGGTCGCGTCATAAATCGCATTTCTGCTTGGCGTCGGCATAATGCACCTTTTTCTACATTTCCATATATAATGAAGAACGGCTGCGGCAGTCCGAAACAATAGACCGCCGCAGCCGTTTTTCTGCGCCGAAAACCGACCGTCTCCGCCCAATTCCCGGGGCAAAGCGGCCGCTGTCTGTTTCCGTAGGTCTCCTGACTTGTGTCTCGAGCGGCGGCCTGTCTGCCTTCTCGGAATTCTCCAATGACTGGCTTTCACCAACGGCAGGCCGTCTCGACACTTACAGTGCCGGCAGCGTGGGGACTCGCACCCCGTTCTCTTGTTCAGCCGGGCAGTCTGAACGCCCCGCCCGGCCACGGAAACATGAATTAGGTTGTAATTTTAGAGAAACCACGCAAAAAATGGTCATCGCGTGTTCCACCGACGGGTAGAACATCGCCATGACCATTCCGAAGCAACATTCTGACGAAACAGTAGGTCTCCCGACTCGCGCCTCAAGCAAAACCTGCCCTGCCTTCTCAGGTCGCCCCAATGACTGGCTTTCGCCAACGGACAGGCTTCTAAACGCACACGGTATTGGTCAATGCGGGGCATCCTACCCCATTTCCTTGTTAAGCCCTGCCCCCTGACGAAACCGCCGTTACGGACGCAGCGCCTCTGCTCGTGTTTCTCTATTCAGTATTATAAGACCGATTTAAGAAATTGTCAATACAATTTTTAAAATCCCCACAACATCTTGTGTCGAAAAAGCCGTCAGAATCCACATGTTGTTACACATTTGTAATCATTTTCCGTCAGAAGCCGCCACCCGGAACCACACGCCGCCGGTTTCGATCAGCCCGTCCTTCCGCAGCTTCCCGATCTCCGCCGACATGGCGCTCCGCTCCACGCCCAGATAATCCGCCAGCGCCTGACGGTCATAGGGGATCGTAAACTCCGCGCTGCCGTGGCGCTTCGCCTGATCGAGAAGAAATTCCATCAGCTTTTCCCGGGTCGTTTTCCGGGACATGAACCGTATCTTCTCCGTCAGCGCCAGATTTTTCTGAGCGATGCCCTGCAAAAGATTGTATACCAGCCGGCTGTGGAACAGGCAGTCATGGCCGCAGCCGGTCATCACCCGCCGACAATCCAGCAGGAGCACGGTACTGTTCTGCACGGCAAAGGCGCTGATCGGCAATGTCTCCAGCCCCGCGCAGACGAAAGCTTCCGCGAACAGCCCGCCGGGCGCGGCCACCGTCAGCACGCTTCGATTTCCGTAGTAATCGTCCCGGACGATCTGCACCCCGCCGGACAGCACGACCCCCACGAACCGGGCAGGCTCCCCTTCCAGAAACACCGGGTCGCCTTTTGGTATCTCGACCACCTTTTTGTCCAGACAGTTCAGTATTTCCGGCATTTCCTGCCGCGTTATCCCCGTGAACAGCGGACATTGGGACAATATTTCATAATATGCTTCCATAATCGCTCCTTTGTTGGAATTCCAACATACGTTTTTGCAATAGTATAGTAAACTGTGGCCATAAAGTCAAGGGAAGCTCTGGACAAATCGGCGAGAGCTGGCGGCGAGAGATTTTTTCCTAGACGAAGGCTTCACAAGTGGAGGAATACTTTGTGTATTTCCCGCTTGTGAAGCCGCACGGCTAGGGAAAAAGGTCCGCTGTCCAGCCGAAGGTGATTTGTTCAGAGTTTCCCTCAAAAACAGGAGGAACAGATTATGATTCGCAGAATTATTGAAATCAACCGGGAAAAATGCAACGGCTGCGGCGCCTGCGCGGCGGCGTGCCACGAGGGCGCCATCGCCATGGTAGACGGCAAGGCGCAGCTGATGCGGGACGATTATTGCGACGGTCTGGGAGACTGTCTCCCCGCCTGCCCCACCGGCGCAATCACCTTTGTGGAGCGGGAAGCGGCTGCTTATGACGAAGCCGCCGTTCTGGCCGCGAAGGCGAAGAAGGAAGAAAAGCTGCCCTGCGGCTGCCCCGGCTCCGCGGCGCGGGCCATTCACCGGGAGGAATCCCCCTGCGACATCAGGACGCCCCAGCAGTCCCAGCTGCGCCAGTGGCCGGTGCAGATCAAGCTTGCGCCCGTGAACGCGCCATGGTTCGACGGGGCAAAGCTTCTGGTCGCCGCCGACTGTACCGCCTATGCCTATGCCAATTTCCATCAGGATTTCATCAAGGGCCGCATCACGCTGGTAGGCTGCCCCAAGCTGGACGCCGTGGACTATTCCGACAAGCTCACGGAGATTCTGAAGCACAACGACATTCGCAGCATCACGGTCGTTCGGATGGAAGTCCCCTGCTGCGGCGGTATTGAGCAGGCGGTGAAGAAAGCGCTGCTGAACAGCGGAAAGCTGATCCCGTGGGACGTGGTGATCGTTTCTACGGATGGAAGAATTCTGGACAGGGTGTAATCGATCGTCAGGCAGTATTTGCTAACAAACGGAGCCTCCGCCAAATGGAGGCTCCGTTTGTTACGTCTGGTCTGCAAGTCTGATACCAAGATCATGTTCAAGCATATGCGTGTACTTTGCGGTAAAAACTGTATCAGCGGCATACCCGGGAACGACTTTGGGGAAGAATTCGTTGCCCCACAGGAAGCCCCAATAGTGTACAAGCTTGAAGCCTATGGTTTCCAGATAGGAATAGTAGTCCGCAATTTGTATTGCCATTGCTTGCTGCTCCGGGGTAAACTGCCGGGCAGAAGAACATATGGCGTCTTCGGTGGCTTGTACCTGCGGAAGCGCAGAAAAAAGATATTCTCCATGAAGTTCTTCATAATCGGTTTGGAGCCGGAGCTTGTTTATTGGATCTCGGTAACAATCCAAGTTCCAGCGAACACCCTGCCATGCAACATACAATAGTTTGGCAGCAAACTGTCTTTCCAGCGTATCCACAAAAGCATCATCGGATAACTTCGCATTGGCTTGCGCAAAAGGAAGATATTCTTTTGTATAGCAGGAATCAGCCTGTTCCAGCGTACTCCTTAATTGCAGCGCAAGCTGCGTCTCATTCAGCTCGAATTTTATAATCGACATACCATTGCCTCATTTCCAATATAAATAATCAGAACCATATAAATTTATATTTATAAGTAATTCTGATAGGCTTATAATACAGGAAAAGGCATGTCGAAGTCAGTCGAATTATAGCAAAAGGAAACCAGCAGGCAATCTTTTTGATTGCTTGCTGGCGAAATCAGCCGTTTTCATAGTAGGCTTCAATATACGCTTTGACGCAGTGGTATATTTTGCGCCGCTCCTTTGCGGGGAGACCCTTCATGAGATCGTCTAAATCAGACGGAACAGAATCGGCAGAGTGATCGATGACATCCTGAAGCAATGTATCGGCGGACACATCCAAAGCATTGGCAATATTGCAGAATGTGTCCATCTTGGTAGGCTTGAAGCCCCGTTCAATTACGCTGACATGCATAGGGCTTAAATTCACCAATTCTGCCAGCGCTTCCTGCGTCAGCCCCTTTTGCTCACGGGCTGCCTTGATTCGTTTCCCGACTGCCTTCAAGTCCACGGTTAATCATCCCTTTAGAATCAGATTTAATTCCAGTAAGTAGTATAACCGTGGGAAATGAGAAAGCACAGAATCTATTATATTTAGAATAGGTATAATAGAACTATATTTTAATGCAAATTACGGAAGAAGCCAAGATTATTCGTTTCCCAATTCTGTCGAGGAATGGATAGAAAAGTATTCTGTCCGTCAGAAAAAACGGGAAGTGGATTCCATCTCATGATTTGCCTCTTTCCTGTTATTACGCGTTCTGTATTTCAAAACACATCCGCAAATAATTCCACTGATTCAAGACGCAACTATTGTATAGTCCACTCAAGCAGAACGCAAGTAAAATAAAATGTTACTGATACAAAACATTGGGAGGAAATCAGTAATGGTTGATTTAGGAGTACGCTTGCAGCAATTACGTATGGATCGCAATATGTCGCAATCTGAACTGGGAAAAGCACTGAATCGAAGCAAGTCTGTCATCAGCGCCTATGAAAATGATCTCCGTATCCCTCCGCTGGAGGTACTGACCGAGATCGCACTGATTTTCAACGTGTCACTGGATTTTCTCGTTGGGATAGATAAGGCGGAGATGGTCTCGGTAGATGGGCTGAACGACACGCAAAAGGCGATCATTCATTCCCTGATTTACGAATTTACGAACGATCATTCCCCATATCCCGGTCTTACCGAGCATCAGCAAAAGCTGCTGAGTCAGATTATGGTTGAATTCTCGAAAAAATAATATCCACCGGACATTTTCTCTGCTTACGTTCACGATTTTTCACTCCTTCTCTATACATTCAGGTATTCTTCTGCCCAGGCGTTGTAGTCCTTGCGCATAATCAGGAACGTCACCCTTCCGGTGGGGCCGATGCTGGTGATATGCGCAAATGGGAACATTCCATTCTTCAGGCAATTGGAAAGTTCCCCTTTCCCTATGGCCATCCCATGGGCGCGCATGTCCTCCAAAACATCGTCCAGTGTCATTCTGGGTTTATTCGGCATTGTTTTCACCTCCAAAAAATTTTTTGTATTTTGGCCATATAGTCCGGTTTATTGGATGGAATGTGTGCTAGGATGTAGATGCGTTGGAAGTCATGCCAGCAGGAGCCGAAAGGTTTCTCTGCCCTTAGGCGTAACCATCGTCTGGGTTCCGCTCCATTGAGTTTTCTCGTTGAAGCACTCCCGGACAACAAACAGCCCATCGTTCTTATTCTCATAGGGCAGAAGCTTGCCACGCTTATCCCGGTAAATGTACTTGCGCTCAATCAGGAATTCCACGAACTTCTTGGGCTTACAATCCAACTCTTTGGCGGTCTCCCGGAAATTGGTCAGCAGATTGCGGTCAACCAATTCGTCGAAGTATTCTGCTTTGGGCTGCATGATCTGGTTTTCAACAGTCAACCGGGAATTTGTTACAGAAAGCTCCCGGTTCTTCTCCTGTTCATTCTTGAGTTTCTGGCAAAGCTGGATCATGATATCTGGATTCAGGATCGCGGCTTGCAGGGTCTCTGGGGTCAGGTATGCGCCGTGCTTACGGATGGATGGGAGCACTTCGGAGGTAACCCAGTCGGTAAACTTCTCTGCCGTGGGCAGCTTAGAACTGAACACCAAGCGGTAGAGGTCGGATTCTGGGATGAACGACATCTCCGTTTTCTGCTTAGTGGTAGTACCGTGCTGATTTGTGGTGAGGGAGACCCCGTCGTGTTTCACGACGCCACGGCAATGGCGAGCAAGTGCATCGCGTGGATTGCTATACCCAAGAGCCTTTACAACGTCGTTGCCACAGAACAGGATCGTTCCATTGTCGTCGATGGTTCTGACTTCTCCAAAGTCAGGGTGGTTGAAAATCTGTAATTCGTTCATTTTTTTCTGCACCTCTTATGATAAATTTTTTAGTTGCGGTACGGGGGTTATAGCACCATGTAGCTAACCTTTGCAAATCACAGCGTACTTCTCTTTGAACTACCGCGAAGGAGATAGTCGATAGAGCACTCAAAAATCTTTGACATTTTCAGCAACGCAGACTGGGGGATGTTTCCAGTGGCACACCAGTTATACAGCGTTTTTCGGGATACTCCTAAAGCGGCTGCAAGATTTTCGGAACTCATTCCGTTACGCGCTCTTTCTGCTTCTATATTGGGGTATTTCATAAGTTCACCTCCTCTTTATTACCCGAATTGAGTACATTCCGGATTCTATACCCAAAACGAGTAAATTTCAATACTAAAAAATACCCAATATGTATATATTCTTTTTGTTAATTTTACCCAATTTGAGTTTTTCTCTTGATTTTTTACCCGTTTTGTGTAATACTGTTCGTGGATGGTGATATGTATGAACAGAATTCATGAACTTCGCGAGCAAATGGGAATCAGTATGCGCGAAGCTGCTAAGCGCCTTCGTATGCCGTATACCACATATGTTAATTATGAGAAAGGTCTTCGGGAGCCAAGCTCTGAAATATTGATTCTGCTCGCCCGCTTTTTCAACGTTACGATTGATTATCTCGTTGGAAATGTAAATGATCCTCAATTTTACTTAGACAATAAGAGAATTCTGGAAGAAATAAACAGCTATGAAGAACCAAAAAAAGCGCCCACCGAAGACGGTGAGCGCTCTGAAAACAGCGATATTCTGGATGAAGTGGACGTTGCCTTTTACGGTGACTACAAACAGCTTACAGAAGAAAACAAGGAGACCTTGCGGGCTATGGCCAGACTCTTTAGAGAAAGGCAAGGTAAACAGGAGTAACTGCAGTGTTTGAACTATCAGATTTTTATTCCTACTGCAAAGAAAACAAAATAACGGTACTGCCATTCGACAATGCCCCCAGCAAAGGCACCACCATGCGGGACGGGGGTCTCTACGCTATCTTTCTGGACTTCACGCAGATACGTTCCACCCAGCTTCTCAGGGGCGTATGCTACCACGAGCTGGGTCACGTCGCCACCGGAGCGCTGCACAGGGTGGAAAGCCCCTTCGAGACCGTAGAACGCAGCGAGTACCGGGCGAACCGCTGGTCTGCCGAGATGTTCTTGACAGTGGAGGATTTCAGAGAGGCCTTTGCAAGCGGCTACACCGAGCCTTGGGAGCTTGCCGAATACTTCGACCTCCCGGAGCCTGATGTCATGAAAGCATTCTCCTACTGGCACGACTGCCGGGGCGTTGATTTTTCGTAAATACATTTCTGTGAAATAGTTGACAAATGATTTTTCGTAATTTACAATAGGTTTGCAACTATTTTTTAGTTGCACAATTAGGAGGTCAGTTCCGTTGCCAAAGAAAGAGAAACTTTTGGAAAAATTAACCCGTTCCAGAGTACCGAAGAACTTCACTACGGATGATTTGGACGCGCTTATGCGGCAATGTGGCTGTCAGAAAGGATCGGGTGGCCGCGGCTCCGCCATCAGCTATTATCATACCGAAACCGGCCGCATTCTGCGATTCGATGGCCCGCATCCCGGGAAGGAATTGTATCCCTACCAGATCAAGATGGTAAAAGCGTATCTTCAGGGCATCGGAGAACTTTAGGAGGTAAATACCATGGCAAACACACTGAAATACCGTGGTTACCACGGACAAATTGAATTTAGCGCCGAAGATAATTTATTTGTTGGTCATGTGATCGGAATTCAGGATTCGCTGAATTTCCACGGAAGCAGCATCGATGAAATTACCGTCTCTTTTCACGATTGTATTGACGGATATCTGGAAATGTGCAAAACATTTGGGCGTGAACCGGATAAAGAATACAAAGGCAGTTTTAATGTGCGGATTTCGCCCCCGCTGCATCGTTCAGCCGCAATTCAGGCGGAGGCGGAAGGCAAGTCATTGAATCAGTTTATTCAGGAAGCGATTGAGGAAAAGCTATCCCCCGGTCAGGAGATTGTTGCCATCATGATAGACCGTCAGGAAACGCTTGTTTCCGCTGGCTCCCCTGTGTTCCCGGCTGATACGCAGAGCCGATACCAGCCATCAATTCCAGTTTCGTAAAAGGAGCGTTAAATGCACATGGACTATAAAGTTACCATGACGCAATTCGTCATCTCGGACATCTCTATTAACGCTGACCCAGCGCAGCTGACCGACATCCAGACGCCGATCAATATCAGCACAGAATTTTCCTTTACTTGCCGCCCCCCGGTTAACCCGGACGATGCAACGGTCATGGTGGAATGTAAGCTCGAAATACACTCTGCCGCGGATACGCTCACCGTAAATCTTTCCGCTTCCGGAATTTTCCAATTTGATTCCGTCCCGGATAATTGGATAGAGCCGGTAAAAGAACTTTGCACGCCGCACATGGTTGAGGCTTGCATGACCCGCGTGCAAAATATTCTAAAAGAAATGGGCATGGCGCTAGCGTTGAACAAGCAATAATAAAGAGGTCCGTCTCAGGCTCCTACCCCTGAGACGGACGCTACAGAAAACCACCCACCCATTACAATAGGGGCATTCTGCGCTCTTATGATACCAGATTCGCCCCGGAAAGGCAAGAAAAATATGTCCCAATGCGTAAAATGCAAGTCTCCACTGCCGGACGGCGCTGTATTCTGCCCCGCCTGCGGAAAGCGTCAGACACAGGAACCGAGGAAGCACCGAAAACGGGCAAACGGCACCGGCTGCATTTCCAAACTGTCCGGGAACCGGGCAAAGCCGTGGATGGCGCGAAAGAACGACGTGTGCATCGGCACCTACGCCACCCGGAGCGAAGCCCAGAAAGCTCTGGAGCGCCTGACGGATGTAACCGTCAACGATAAATATAACATGACTTTTGCTCAGGTTTATGAGCGCTGGCACGAAGAACATAAGCGCAAGATATCTGCCAGCATGGACAATAACTATCAAATCGCATATAGACAGTGTTCACAGCTCCATGATATGCAAATACGAAAGATCCTGCGCAGCGACTACCAGGCCGCCATTATAGCCCTTGAAATACAGGGCAAAAGCAAATCCACATGCAGCAAGCTCCGGGTGCTTTTGGGACAGCTGGGGCGCTGGGCAATGGAGGAAGGTATCACGCTGACAAATCCTGCGGAGGATCTGAACACCGTGGCAAAGCAAAAAAGCACACGGGAGATATTTTCAGACCAAGATATAGCCGCCATCAAGAAATCCGGTGTACCCGCCGCCGACATTGCATTGATCCTCATTTCATGCGGATGTCGCCCCGGAGAACTGTTCAATGTTCCGCTGGTCAACTGCCGGGAGGATCACTTTATCGGCGGAAGCAAAACAGAAGCCGGGAAAAACCGCGTAATTCCGATTGGGTCTGACGGCATCGCAGCCTATCAGAAAATGCGCGTAAGGGCGATTGAAAAAAGAGGAACCTTGCTAATTGACGGATACGAGGGGCAAAACAAAACAGCCCCGAATTTCGCGAAACGGGATTGGCGGGAACTTATGGAAAATATTGGCAGGAGCGGTGTCACGCCCTATAGCTGCCGACACACCTTCATAACCAGAGCCATTCTATCCGGTATGGAACTTCCCGTTCTGGAGGCCATAGTAGGTCACGTAGACCGCGAAACCACGAAGATATACACGCACCTTCATGCCAACGATCTGGTCGATGCCGTAAAATCAATCGGTACCGCAAATCTCACGGTTCGTAACAAATCCGTAACACGGTCTTCCGTCCAAGAAAGCATCAATCAAAAAAGTTCGTAAAAAAGCAAAAAATCGCCCGGAACCTTGACGATTCCGGGCTGAAAATGGTACGCCAGAAGGGACTCGAACCCCCGACCTACTGATTCGTAGTCAGTCACTCTATCCAACTGAGCTACTGGCGCATACGCACTTCTCTCAAATGCCTGAATATAGTACCACATCTCTTAAAAAAATGCAAGTGCTTTTTTCGCTTTTTCCAACTTTTTTATCTTCCCACCTGTGCCGCCTTGACAGCCCCGGTATTTCTGGTGTAAAATGTCCACCATAAGGAGACGCTGGATATGGATAATCTGGATTTGAATATGCTCCCCGAGCTGCTGCTTCCGTGGTATCGGGAAAACCACCGCTGCCTGCCATGGCGGGAAACCAAGGAGCCTTACCATATCTGGCTGTCGGAAATTATGCTCCAGCAGACACGGGTGGAAGCCGTTAAGGGCTACTACGCCCGCTTCCTCGCCGCTTTGCCCACCGTGGAGGCTCTGGCAAACTGTGATGACGACGCTCTGCACAAGCTCTGGGAGGGACTGGGCTATTACAGCCGGGTGCGGAATCTGAAAAAGGCGGCGCAGGTCATTCAGGAGCGCTACAACGGCCAATTTCCCAGGGAATATGATGCGGTTCTGGCGCTGCCCGGGATCGGCGAGTATACTGCGGGCGCTGTCTGCTCCATCGCCTTTGGCCTCCCCGTCCCGGCTGTGGACGGCAATGTGCTGCGGGTCTTCTCCCGGCTGACGGACGACCCCTCCCCTATCGATCTGCCCGCCGTGAAAGCCAGCGTCCGGGAAAGGCTTGCCGCCATCTATCCGAAAGAAGCCGGTGACTTCACGCAGGCGCTGATGGAGCTGGGTGCCACCGTCTGCGGCCCCAACCGAAAACCGGAATGCGGCAGCTGCCCTTGTCGGAAAATTTGTCTCGGATATCAGCATGGCACCGCGGAAACCCTCCCTGTCAAGTCCCCCAAGCGGGAGCGGCGGCAGGAGGACAGAACCGTGTTCATTCTGCAATGCGACGGGAAATATGCTCTGGAAAAGCGCCCGGGCAAAGGGCTTCTCGCGGGGCTGTGGCAGTTTCCCAATGTGGCCGGGCATCTGGATACAGCTCGGGCGCTGGCCGAGGTGGAGCGGATGGGGCTTCGCCCCCGGGAAATTCTGCGGGAGGTTTCGAGAAAGCACATTTTCACCCATATCCAGTGGAATATGAGGGGGATTTATCTGGAAGTTGCCGAAGCATCCGGCGGCTTTTCATGGTTCACGGCAGAGCAGATCGACGCGCAGGCGGCGCTGCCCACGGCGTTCCGCCTGTTTTGGGAGGAGGAAGAGAGAGATGTTTGATTTTCACATTCATTCCCGGGTTTCCTTTGACGGCCACGACACCGGCCGCGCCTTGGCGCAGGCGGCGCTGGACGCCGGGTTGAAGGAAATCTGCTTCACCGACCATCTGGACTACGACCCCACCGGCCAGATGGGCGATCTGACCTTCCGCACGGAGGTCTACAACGCAGAATACGACCGTCTTTCGCTTCCCGGGCTGACCATCCGGCGGGGCGTGGAGTTCGGCCTTACCCGGGATAATCAGGCGCAGTTCCGGAAAGATCTTGCCCGGCGTCCCTTTGACTTTGTCCTCGGCTCCATCCATTTTGTGGACGGGCTTGACGTGTATTTTGAGCCGTTCTGGCAGGGGAAGACCGTTTATCAGGTGGAGCAGCGGTATCTGGAGGAAACGCTGGCCTGTGTTCAGGTTCATGAGGATTTCGACGTACTGGCACATCTGACTTATATCAGCAAGCCCCCCTGTCACCCCACCCACGCGCCCCTGTCCTATGTTGCCCACCGGGAGGTCATCGACGAAATTCTCCGGGTTCTGGCCGAAAAGGGCAAGGGGCTGGAAATGAATACCAGCGGCGTTGACCGCTGCGGCGATTTTCTTCCCTCCCCCGACATTTTCCGGCGCTTCCGGGAGCTGGGCGGCGAGATCGTCACCGTCGGCTCCGACGCCCACCGCTGCAACCGGGTGGGGCAGTATACGTTCCGCGCCTGTGAGATTCTGAAAGACATTTTCGGGTACGTCTGTACCTTCGAAAACCGGCGGCCGGTTTTTCATAAACTGTGATATAAGCGCAAAACGCCCCGGGCAGATACCCGGGGCG
>ERZ773194.99-NODE-99-length-111189-cov-30.127729_pt1 | contig 111189 bp, 95 predicted proteins | sample MGYA00511240_ERZ773194 | MGnify/ENA primary metagenome ERZ773194 (study PRJEB29015, sample SAMEA2737774) | human gut metagenome | biome: human gut; feature: human-associated habitat; material: faeces | place: China | collected 2012 ... | reverse complement strand
GTTATTTTGGTTTTTGTTGGCGTTATTAATTCTTTCAGCAGTAGTCCTAAATATTAAAAAAGTATAAATTAGCACTAAAGTGTTGTGGCTGCTAATTATGTGTGTTATATTCAGTATATAATTAAGAGTTGGGGGACAGAGTTATGGAGCTTTTATGGGATATGTTGATAGGGCTGCTAACAGGAATCGTTAGCGGTGTGATTAGCGGTATATTAGTGACTAAATATTACCGGAAGAAAGACATTAAAAAAGAGAAAACGAGATATTTCTTGACTGAAAAAAATCGCTTGAGGAATATTTGCGAAGTTTTGGAAAAGATGAAAGAAAATGAAGATGCGTCTCAAGAAGAACAATGTAATTATTTTCGAGAGTTGAAAGATGTGAAGCGCAGAACAGTGAAGATGGACAGTGAATTTGAGTTGTCAAATGAAGAGTTGAAAAATAGAAAAGATATAAGTATATTGGATAATAACTTGGGTGAAGTAATCAATGAATTTGATCAAAGCGTTCACATAATGAAAATGGCTGATAAAATGCAAGGTGAAGTAATTAAAGAAGAAGCAAAAAAGAAAGCACATGGTATACATAAGCTGTATGAAAAAGCAGGATGTTTTCTTCCGATAGTGGAAGATATTATATCAAATATGAATGTTTAAGAGGCACTTCGGTGTCTCTTTTTTGTACTATAAATTAACAGATTGGAAGGTGGTGAAGTGGCAGGTTATGATAACATAAAAGATCGTGGATTTAATAAACGAACAACGGAGGAACTACGAATAATTACTTCTAAAGGTGGTAAAGCAAGCGGAGAAGCAAGACGGAGAAAGGCTGATTTCCGAAAGACATTGAACATGCTGCTTACCGCCGAAATAGATAGTCCTGAATGGAAGCCGGTTCTGGAGTCACTCGGTGTTGAGTGCACTCTGGAATCGGCTCTTTTGATGGCACAGATCAAAGAAGCGCTGAGTGGAAATACACAGGCAGCTACATTCGTAGCGAAGTATGCAGGGCAATCGCCGGAACCGGATGAGAACAGACGAAACCGGGAGGCGGATACAGAATTGAAATTGGCAAATGCAGATAAACTGAACAGAGATTGCGGTAGTGAGGATGAAATGGAAGGAGTGGAGATTATCAATGACGCAGACCAAAAAACAAGTTAGAATATCAGATTTGATCATTCCAAAATATCTGCCGTTATTCAACGATAAGCAGCATAAACATATCATCCTGACTTCTGGCCGTGCCGGCACGAAATCCAGTTATGCAGGTGTTAGAGGTATTTTCCAGTTGGTGGATGATGCAAATGGTTCAGCAGTAGTCCTGAGAAAACATCACAATAAACTGCGGAAAACAGTGTATAAAGAAATGCTCCGGGGCATTAACCGGCTAGAAATTCCCAAGTCATATTTCAAGATCGGAAAATCCCCGATGGAGATTACATATAAAAAGCACAATACAACGATGTATTTCTCCGGTTCTGATGGAATTGACGATACAAAAGGTATCATCGATGAGGACAAGCCGATAAAGCTTGTAGTGCTGGATGAGCTGACAGAGTTCTTTGATGACGGGGAAGGGGAAGATGAACTGGCGAATATAGAAGCAACGTTCGTCCGTGGAAACAAAGCTGGTTTCCAGATGATCTATCTTTACAATCCGCCGAAGAATCCGAATGCTCCGATCAACCTCTGGTGTAAGAAGATGGAAGAGCGGGAGGACTGCATCCATATTCACACAAGCTATAAAGATGTTCCGGTTGATTGGTTAGGACAGGATCTGATTGATTCTGCAGAAGCTATGATGCGAGCGGATATCAAGATGTACCGGTGGACATGGTTAGGAGAGCCTACGGGAGTTGATGATCTGATCTACTATATGTTTTCAGCAGAGAAGCATATTTATCAGCCGGAAGATTACATTGAGGAAGAGAAACGAAGCATTGGGGAGATTGGAATCGGAGTGGACTACGGTCAACAGAATGCAACAGTCTATGAAGCTTTCGGCATTGACTATCAAAATCAAGTCCTGCGTGGAATCGATGAGTACTACTATTCCGGGCGAGAAAGTGGAACACAGAAATCTCCTTCGGAGTATGCACAGGATATGAAAACATTCTGCGACAAGATAGAAAAGGAGTATGACCGTGTAGTCAGCTACATATTCGTGGATTCATCGGCAGCAGGTCTGATTGAGGAAATACGGAGAGTCATCCCCCATATACCGGTTATACCGGCGCAGAATGATGTCAAGTTGGGGATCAGCCGTGTGCAGAAGTTGTTGTCTTTCGGAAGAATGATCGTCAGCGAGAAACAGAAGATGCTGATAAAGGAGTTTGGACTTTATCAGTACAATACAGATGGAATTAAAAAAGGTGTTGAGATTCCAGTAAAAGAGAACGATCATGCGCTTGATGGAACACGCTATTTATGCGTCGGAATGTGGAACCAGATTAAATTTATGTTGCCAATATCAGAAAGAGGTGAGGAACGTTGATACAGTATGAAACTATAAAACAGGCAATGGGAGTGGATGTTGCGGTATCCCAGAGAATGGCACAGGCAATCTATCGTTGGTCGAAGATGTATATCAACGAATCCTCCTGGTTGAATGATGATGTAAAGGGACTAAACCTCCCGGCAGCAATCTGCTCCGAAATAGCAAGACTGGTGACAATGGAATCCAGCATCAATATTACGGGCGGAAGCAAAGCTGAAATGATTAAAGAGGGGATACAGCCATTTCTAAATGAGATTTCAAACTACACAGAATTTGCCTGCAGTACAGGCGGTGTGGTCTTTAAACCGTATTTATCCCAGAAAGGGATTGAAATAGATGTGGTGAGAGCCGGTGACTTCTATCCGGTAGAATTTAACAGCGCAGGAGAGATTACAGCGGCTATCTTCCCAGAGTTTAAGCGTGTTGGAAAGAATCTTTATACAAGGCTTGAATATCATGCATTGTATGGAAGCAGGTATAGCATTGTAAACAAAGCGTTTATCAGCAAGAAAGCAATGGTAAAAACGGATGATATCGTAAATCTCGGACAGGAGATCAATCTGGAAGAAGTACCGGAATGGTCAGATATTGCCCCTTATGTCGAGTTTCAGAATGCGGACAGGATGCTGTTTTCTTACTTCAAAATTCCATTGGCAAACAATACAGACATCCATTCTCCTCTTGGTGTATCGATCTATGCAAGAGCCGTGAATCAGATCAGGGATGCTGATGAGCAGTATGGAGCAGTGTTGTGGGAATACAAATCAAAGGAAACTGCGATTCAGGCAGCAGACGAATTCTTTCGGAAGAATCGACAGGGAGAAGTTATCCTGCCAAAAGGAAAAGAGCGTCTTTACCGGGCAATGGGGCCGAATGTGATGAGTAGGGATGGAAATCCTTTTTTTAATGCGTATTCGCCGGAGATCCGGGATGAGAGCTTTTTCAACGGGTACAACAGGATTATACAGAAAGTAGAGTTTAACTGTGGTCTTGCTTATGGAACTCTTTCAGATCCACAGGTAGTGGATAAGACAGCAGAAGAAATTAAGGCCAGTAAGCAACGCTCTTACGCGACGGTAAAATCTATTCAGAATAGCCTTGGGAACGCACTTGAGAATCTTGTATCAGCAGTGGAAGTGTGGATGTCACTGGGAGGCATTGCCACAGAGGGAAAGGTGGAGGTATCCTGCAGTTGGGATGACTCCCTTGTAACAGACAAGAAATATGAGACGGAACAGCTTCGGGCTGATTTTAGTATGGGAGTTGTTGGTCCTGTAGAGTACCGGATGAAGCGTTTCGGTGAAACGGAAGAGCAGGCGATCAAGATGCTGAAACAGGCATCACAATTTAGCCAGGAAGATACAATGGAATAGGGTGTGAGGATATGCAGCCAAAGGAAATGGAGCACCTGCCACTGCAGCTTGAAAAGATGTTTCTTGAATTACAGAACCGCATTATGAGAGATGTAGTCAGGAGGATTAAAAAGACAGGTGGAATTACATCTACAGCGGACTATCAGTTGAACAGAATACAGATCATTGGAAATTCTACGGAGTTCATTGAATCGGAAATCAAACGTCTTTCAGGGCTTACTGATCCGGAGCTATGGGAGATTTATGATACTGTAATCGAAAAGGATTACAGTAGGGCGAAAGAAATTTACGAACAGGTAAATGCCAATTTTACACCTTATGAAGATAATGAGCAGATGCAGACATGGGCGAAAGCAATTCTAAGCCAGACAAAACATGAAATCCAGAATATCACACGATCGATGGGATTTGCTTTGGATTACGGAGGAAAGAAAGTATTCACTCCATTTTCGGAGTATTATCAGAAGTATCTTGATCGTGCATGTATGGATATTGTAACCGGAGCATTCGACTACAATACCGTTCTCAGGCGTGTAGTAAAGGAAATGACAGCTAGTGGAATACGGACAGTAAATTATGCGTCAGGATATGGAAATCGGGCCCCTGTGGCGGTTAGACGAGCTGTCATGACGGGGGTGCATCAACTTGCTGCACAGATTAATGAGCAGGTGGCAAAGGATTTGGGAACAGATACCTACGAAGTAACGTGGCATGCCGGGCATAGACCTTCTCACTGGTGGGGAGGGAATGTGTACACAAAGCAGCAGTTAATCTCGATCTGTCGTTTGGGAGAGGTAGATGGTCTGTGCGGAGCTAACTGTAAGCATAGTTACTTCGCGTTCGTAGACGGTGTGTCTGTCAGAACGTACACACCGGAACAATTGAGGGAAATGGAAGCAAATGAACAGGTCGCAAGGTCTTATCAGGGAAAATCATATAACGCCTATGAAGCTCAGCAGCGGCAGAGAGCACTTGAAACCAGAATGAGAAAGCAGAGAAGTGACATTGATCTTCTAAAAAAAGGAAAAGCCAGACAGTTGGACATACAGGCAGCCCAAGCAAAGTATCTGAACACACTCCGGGAATACCAGGGGTTTTCTAAAAAGATGGAGCTTCCAGAGCAGATGCAGAGAGTGTATATGGATGGGCTTGGAAGAGTGTTGCTGGGAAGAATATTTGAGTCAAGAATTTCTAATATAAAAAAGAAGACAGCAGAAAAAATATTCGATGTAGAGATTACAAAAGAAATGGATACAGTACTCGCAGCTAACTTATACAAAAATCTTAATAAGTCAAATGTTGGAAAGACAGTTCTTGATTTTATTAAAACGAATCATATTTCCGTTAACGTATATTATAGCAGAAATACAATTTCAGAAACGGGACTGGAAGGACTGTATGGATCATGTATTGGAAATCATATCTATATCAATGGGGTGGAAACACAAAGCATACGGAAGACGGCGGAAACGATTATCCATGAAGCAACGCATATCCGATTGGATATAGGTGGAGATCAACACGCAGAAGCTGTTTGTGACTATTTTGCTGAATTACATACGAAAGGTAAATTGACGGGACAAGACATTAGGAATATAATAAAATCAGTAAAAGGAAGATATTCAGATCGTGAATGGAGGCTAAAGTAATGACACCAAAAGAAATTGGAATGATGATAAAGGCGTTACGGGATGGAAAAGAAGTAATTTGTCCGGAATGTAAAACAGGTAAAATCATTACACCTTATAATCCAAAAACAAGTACATATTTCAATTGTACAACCTGTAATTTTAAGATTCATATGGAACCGGCGGAAAAGAGATGATACCATTCATTCTTAATTGAGTGAGTGGTATTTTTATGCCAATTTCAAAAAATAAAAACAATAAATTTAGCATCTATCCAGTGTGGTAGGTGCTATTTTTATACGCTGCCCTCAATTTTGGGGACAGTATTTGTCCGATCAACCCTCAAGACATTTAAACTGCGGGAAAATATCCCCTGTGGCATGGGAGAATAACTGCCACGGCCAGCGGAGACACCGCGATAATAAACAGTGGTCAAAGAAAGGAATAAAGATGCAGTTAAGAGACGTATTAGGAGAAGAGCTTTTCGGACAGGTAGATGCAAAGATTCAGGAGCATAACAACGGAATCGAGGATAAGCTGAAGCATGTCAGATTCGTTGATTTATCAGATGGCGGCTATATCAGCAAGGAAAAGTACCAGAGCCTTGAGACGAGAGCCAATGGACTGGAGACGCAGCTCGGCGAAGCAAACACTACGATTAAGTCTTACAAGGACATGGATATTGACGGAATCAAGCAGTCTGCTGCTGACTGGGAGAAAAAGTACAACGAAGACACAAAAGCACTAAATGATCAGATTGAATCAGACCGAAAGATGTTTGCAGCAGAGAGGTTTTTGGACACGCAGAAGATTAAATCTCCTTTATCCAGAAAGACAATCTTACATGAGTTTCTGGAACAGAAGATGGAGTTTAAAGACGGTGCTTTTGTTGGTGCAGATGAGTACATGAAAGGCGTCAAAGAGAAATATCCGGATGAGTTCGAACAGGAAGAACCGGACGGTGGAAAAAAGACATGGGTAAGAGGTACTCATGGAACCTACAGACCGGAGACAAAATCCGAAGAAGAGGCTTATCTCACAAGGAAATACGGAAACAACAAATACGCGAAATAGAAAAGGAGAATAAAAGAGTATGGAATATGGTGGATATAACGTAAGCGAAAAATACAGTTCAATCGTTGCACCAAATTTTTATTTTGATGCAATTTTTCAGCCGGGGATGACATTTAATGATCAGTATCAGGGTGATGCTGAAGGAGCGGGAGCAGTAAAAGTGTTCCGTTTAGCTGCCAAGGCGGCAAAAGACCCAAAACAGCCGGCATCCGACTTCGAACACGGAAAAGCAGACAATGATCTGATTCCAGTGTTAATGAATAACCTGCAGCAGGAATCAACGAAGATTTATAACGTACAGGCAAGCGCTGTGCCGTTTGACATGGCTGATGCGCATCTTTCCCAGTCTACACAGGTTTGCAAAGAGGGATGGCAGCAGTCCGGTCTTGCATGTCTTGCACATGAAGGAACGGCAATGGAAGATACAGAAGCAATTACCGCTTCCAATATCATCAATAAGGTGATTGCAGGAAGAAAAACAATCCGTAAGCAGAAAGCGTCTGCGAATGTGGTTATGGCATCTGTTGAGACCTACAGTACGATGCTGGAAGTTGCAGGAGATAAATTCATTCCTGTTAAGAATGATGAGATCATCCGCACCGGACAGATGGGATATTACCTTGGAATGTTGTGGGTAGAGTGTAATATGCTCGACTTGACAGCAGCTGCAAAATACTACGATTATGCAGGAAGTCTACAGACAGAAGATCTGTCAAAAGTAGAGTATATCATGTATGACTGGAGAGGACTGCATATCATTGACCTGTTATCTATGGCAAGACTGAAAGACTCTGAGAACTTCAACGGAACTCTTGCACAGGTGGAAATCTGTACCGGATACCGTCTCGGAGACAAGAACTACGCAGTTGTAAAAAAAAAGGCCTAGATGACGATTTGGCACAAGTAGGAACTGCGAAAGTCGGAAAGGCAAAAGTAGGTAAAACAAAATAGCGAGGTGATAGTATGGCGTACACAAAGAAAGACTGGGAAGACGGAGAAGTAATTACAGAAGCAGCAATGGACAACATTGAGAACGGCGTATCTGCAAATGATACAAAAAATATACAGCAGGACGGAAAAATCAGCGAGATCGAGGGAAAACTCGTTAATGCAGTTGCCGGATCTAAAGATGGTTTGATGTCTAAAGAGGACAAAACGAAATTAGATGGCATTGCAGCACAGGCAAATAAATACACTCTTCCAGCGGCGAACAAAACAACGCTGGGCGGTGTGAAACAGATGGCTTTGATTGCAGATTTGTCCACAGAAACAACAACTGACCTGAAAAATAAAATCAATGAGATTCTTGCGGAGATGAAAAAACAGGGTATCATGGCGAATTCGTAAGGAGGAATAGGCGTTGATACGTGTAGATTTTCAGTTTTACGTAGAAGAATACAATGGAATTATAATCGAGGACGAACGGTCATTGAAACAGCCGATCTTGAAAGCTAACACCTATCTGAATCAAGTGATGCATTTACAGCCGAGTGAGAACGATATGGAGTTAGTGAAGCTTTGCCTGTGTGAACTTGCTGACATGATCTATCAGGATGATATGAACCGAATGGAACATGGAGGAAGGGAAGTGCAGTCGGAAAACACAGATGGATATTCCGTGAATTACGCGACAGAAGCGGAAGCGGGAAAGATTGCAGTAGACGCTCTGCAAACAAAGATCTACGCGGTCATTCGCCGATATCTGGCTCATACCGGCTTATTATACCTGGGGGTGAATACAAATGCTTACGAATGCTAAGATTACGATATTCAATCAATGGCCAGATCGGGAGAGTAGGAAGATGGTGTTTATTCCTCATGCCATCCCTAAGGTCTGGTTTCATACAAACCAGAAAAGTACCGTAGGGGAAAATGGATTAAGAAGCGCAGATGAATACCAGATCCGGATTCCATATTCAGAATGTGCTGACTGGATTTCACCGGATGAGTTCAACCGGTTAACAGCAGTGTATGGAAAATGGACTGTGCGAAATGGTGATTTCTTTATTCTGGGAGAATGGGATGGAGGAAATGTCACCGGAATAGAAGATATCAGGAAAAGGTTCTCTGGAACGATTGGGAAAGTACTCAGTCACTCCGAGAACTTTTTTGGTTCTTCTAAGCATATCAGGATAGGTGGTGGTTCTTAATGGCGAAGATCAGGCTGGATATAGATCCTGTGGATAAAATTCTACTGAAGAGAAATCTAAATAAGAATGGAGCAGGGCAGAAGTTCTTTACCCATGAGGTAAGACGGCTGTCTACACCGTATGTGCCGAGATTAAGTGGTAACCTGTCAATGGGCAGTGTGACGGAAACAGCATCCGCTATTATCTATGACACTCCTTATGCAAGGCGGCAGTACTACGAGAATAAAGGAAAGAACAGATCCGTACATGCTCGTGCCGGTAGCCACTGGACAGAGCGTATGTGGGCGGATCGCGGGAAAGAAATTGTACAGTCTGTTGCGAAATATTGTGGAGGTAAGGCGAAATGAGCATAACAAACCAAGTGGCGGAGTTTATTGCCGGGTGCCCGTTTCTGCAGGAGTTTCAGGAAATGTTTCCGGTTGTGAATGTGGATATGTTGAATGAAGATGTGACCGCATACAGTATCGAAAGCACACCTGCAGAACCGATATTGAAACGGTATGCGAACGGTGATACGGTTCGGCAGTATGTGTTTTCTTTATGCTCAAGAGTGCTTTACGGAGACGAAGAGAACAGAGACACATCGGAATTCTATGAAAAATTTGCAGACTGGCTGGATGAGTGTACAAAAGCAGGTGCTCTTCCGAATCTGACGGGGAAACTGCAAAGCAAATCTATTCGGGCAACAACAGACGGATATCTGTACGATGCACAGGAAACAAAGTGCCAGTACAGGATACAATGTCAATTTATTTATTATAAACGGAGGTAACAAAGGTATGAAAATGAATATTCAGTTTTTTGCAGCAGCAGGCGAGACTGGTGTTGTAGGTAGATGGCAGCATCCGGGATATCTGGATGTTTCAAAAGATCTGAGTGAAACTTATGAGCTTCTTGGATTTGGAGTGACTCAGTTGGACGATTCTCCATCTGCACAGACATCTTCCAAAAGATATGTTAATCAGAAATCAGCAACGCAGAGAATCGGCTCTTATGAATGGACGGCACCATTGGAGTTCGACCTGATCCGCTCCGAAAAAGCGATCGAATTTATTGCGGATATCGGAGAAAATGAAAAGACCGGGTCAGATGCAGAAACTTATTATGTGAAGGTGTTCATGGAAAAGCCTGTGGAAGAACAGGAGAATAAGTTTTATGCAAAGAGAAGAAAAGTAGCCATCGAGGTGTCAGATTTCTCGGACAACGATGGTGAGATTCAGGGCTCTGGAAATTTACTTGGTGTATCTGACTGGGAAGATGGACAGTTTGATACATCTACAAAGAATTTTACACCGGCGGGGGAATAGTATCCCTCGCTGATAATGCCTTAGTTGGTGAGGAAGTAGAAAATAAGGCAAGGACCAGAAAAGGAAGGAGTACAAAAAGATGATTATCAATGGAGTAGAATTGGAATTCAACCTGTATGATCTGGAGAATCCAGAGTTGAAAGAACGATATAGAGCTGAGATAGAGAAGATGAAGCATGTTGCAGAAGAGCTGCCAGAAGGAACAGAACTGGAGCAGAATAGATTTCTGTGCGGCAGAGTGAAGCAGATGTTTGATTCTGTATTCGGAGAGGGTACAGGTAATCGTGTGTGTGGAAAAGGAAATGATTTGCTTGCTTGTATGACAGTTTATGAGCAGTTGGTCACAGAGCAGATCAGACAGGACAATCAGTACAATGAGATTATGGGGAGATTGGAAATGCTATCAAAGGGAAATGCTCTTGTAGAAAAATGATGAATCTCTTAATAGAAAAATTTCCAGAGTTTTTGATCGTGAATGGTGTGGAGTGTCCTGTAAAATGGGATTTCCGCACTGTTTTAAAATGCAATGAAATCATAGAAAGCGTAGAAGAATTGACGGGAGATTCCTTACTGAAAGTGTTGCTGCTGTTCTACAGAGATTGTGATTATTTCACAGAAGAACACGTGGATCAGATGTTTTGGTTCTTTTCCTGTGGCAAGGAGCAGTCAAAGAAGAAATTCCCGCGGAAGATTGCAGGGGTCAATGATAAGCAACCGTTTGACTTTCAAGAGGATGCGGGACTGATCTATGCCGGTTTCATCCAGCAGTACGGGATTGACTTGCAGACAGAAGAGATGCACTGGTGGAAGTTTATGCTGCTTCTGGAAAATCTGGGAGAAGATACCAGGCTGTCAAAGGTCATTGAGTACCGGACAATGGATGTGTCGAATAAGAATCTCTCAAAAGAGGAAAGGGAGTTTTACCGGGCAATGCAGAAGTATTACGGTCTGGAGCAGGCGCCGGCTATGGATGATCGGACAAGACAGATTGAAGATGCGCTTCTCAATGGCGGCGATGTGAGTGAATTGCTTCGTCTGAAAAACGAACGAACGTAGAGAACGTGTGTAAAGGTGTGGCGAAATGCTGCACCTTATTTTAATACTTAAAAAACAGATAGTGTCAAATTGACACTGACGAGATTCAGCGAAAGGATTGAAAATATGTTAGTAGAAGTAAAAAGAGTGAATAAAATGGAAATGACAGTTGTATCAAGTTTGGATGTATCAGATACATTTGACAAGAATCATCGAGATGTAATGGAGTCTATAAGGAATATAGAGTCTACTATAAGTACAGCGGAATTTTCCGCTCTATTTTATTTGGATTCTTACAAGGCATCCAATGGAAAAATGAATCCAATGTATCTTATGACAAGAGACGGCTTTACTCTTTTAGCAATGGGTTACACGGGGGCGAAAGCTATGAAGTTCAAACTTGCCTACATCAAGCAATTCAATGCTATGGAAAAAATCCTACAAGGCAAACTTGTTGAACGAGAAAAAGGAATTGCTGTCAGGCAATCACTTACAAAAGCACTGCAACAGTCCACAGAGAATGAGCGGATGCACGGACATGCTTACTCTACTTACACCAACTGTATTTATAAAGTATTGTTCGGTGTAAATGCAAAGCAACTTCGTGAGAATCTTGGAATTGGAAAGAAGGACAATTTGAGAGACTATCTTTCGGTAGAAGATTTAAAAGCAATTCAGTCAATGGAATGTTTGGTAAGTGGACTTGTAGATTGTGGATGGGGATATGATCAGATCAAGGAGTTTATACAGAAAAATAATACAATGCAGATTGCAGCATAATTATTTCCTGAATTGAGCGAGGGTTCAAATTGAGCACCCGTTAAAAAGGTGGTCTCAGGCTGTGACCACCTGTAATTGTAGTGGGCATGTCCATTATTGGACTCTCCTGTTTTGCGTACAAATGTGCGAAGAAAATAGAACTTGTCTATTTGGGATTCGGATCGTCTTTTATGACGAACCGTATATTTGTACCGACGAAATTCGTCATCACATGACGGAGCAAGAATGCGCTTTCCACAGTTGTGTGGAAAGAATTAGCCGAGCTCAAAATTGAGCCGGGCGATTTCTCGCTCCATTCCATCCTTGCGATTATACAGTCCTCACTGTATAATGTGTATGTGGTAAAGCGTATAGGGTAGGAGGAAGGTTATGAAGAGAGTACTAAGTGTCTTGCTGGCAGTAGTTCTTTGTGTGGGGATGCTGACAGGATGCGGAAACACAAATTCAGGATCTAAGGAGAAAGAAGAGCAGTATGCTGACGAAGACTTTATGAAGGATGTAGCAAAAGCTCTTGAAACAAGATGGAAAATGAATGAGTCTGATGAAGATAAAGTTTATACAGATGGATCAGACGAGCAGAAAGAACTATTTTCTAAATGGACACAGGCGGAACTTAATATTTTGAGCGAATATGAGGATAAGAAATTCGAAGACAGTAAGTTAAAGGAACTTGCTATACAATATATAAATGCTTTAAAAGATCAAGAAGAAGCTATGAAGTATGTTACAGTAGATTATTTGAAATTTTCAGAGATATGGCAAAGTTCTTATGATTTGAGAACTCAGATAATCGCACAATTGAAAGAAGATTATGGATTGAGTGTATCTGAAAAATACCAATCCATACTGGACGATCTTGTTACAAATGCACAGCTTGTTACAGAAGAACAGACCACAAAAGAAACCGTAGAGACATTTGCAAAAGGAATTCAGTTTGCACTGGAAAAAGATGAGTATGGATTAAAGACATATTCGACTGTGGTGGAAAATACCACTGGGCTCGGTTTTAGTTCATTATCATTGACAATTAACTTACTTGACGCAGAAGGCGTAATAGTTGAAACAACATACGCGAATGTTGATAATTTTGCATCAGGCGCAAAAGCAAGGCTTGAATTTATGACTGATAAAGAATTTGCATCAACAGATATCAGTGTACAGTATTACAACCTTCAGAAATAGAGAAAATGAATGAGGAAAACATAGGTTACATGTATGCTTTTGTTTCAGGACGGACAGGAAGAGCCTATTAGATCAGAGTTCATAATTAAATACAGTAATCAGAGCATCTATCAGAAATGGTGGGTGCTCTTTTTATACAAATTTTTAACATGAGGTGGTGAGTAAATGGCAGATGGAAAAGTTGTAATTGAAACAGATCTGGATTCTTCCGGGATAGAAAAAGGACTTTCCAAACTTGGGAGTATAGCAGCAAAAGGGATGAAAGCGGCAACGGTAGCGATCACGGGAACGGCAGCAGCACTTGGTGGAGTCGCAGCAGCGGCAATCAAGGTGGGTTCTGATTTTGAATCTCAGATGTCTAGAGTTAAGGCTATCTCCGGAGCAACAGGAGAAGAATTCGAGCAATTAAAGGCACAGGCAATGCAGTTAGGTGCTGATACCTCATTTTCTGCTAGTCAGGCAGCAGAGGGAATGGAGAATCTGGCAGCAGCTGGTTTTACCACATCCGAGATCATGAATGCAATGCCGGGACTTTTAAATCTGGCAGCGGCATCCGGTGAAGATCTGGCGAGCAGTTCGGATATTGCAGCATCAACGTTAAGAGGATTTGGACTGGCGGCATCCGATGCAGCACACGTTGCGGATGTTCTGGCGGCGAATGCAAACCGTACGAATTCCTCTGTAGCAGATACCGGAGAGGCAATGAAGTATATAGCTCCTCTTGCAAGGGCAGCAGGACTTAGTTTGGAAGAGACAGCAGCGGCAATCGGAATCATGGCGAATGCCGGAGTGAATGGCAGTCAGGCTGGTACTTCTTTAAGAGGAGCGTTATCACGGCTTTCAAAGCCAACGAAAGACATGTCTGAGGCTATGGATGAACTTGGAATTTCCTTCTACGATTCCAACGGGAAAATGAAATCCCTGACGGAACAGGTTGGAATGCTCAGACAGGCAACAGAGGGAATGACGGATGAGCAGAAAAATAATTATCTGGTCACCCTGTATGGACAAGAAGCATTGTCCGGTATGCTGGCATTGATCAATGAGGGAGAAGGTTCTCTAGGAGAATTGACAGAGGCATACAGGAGTTGTGATGGTGAAGCACAAAAGGCTGCAGAGACGATGCAGGACAATCTATCTGGTGCGTTGGAGCAGCTTAGTGGATCAGCAGAAACATTGGGGCTGGCGTTTTACAACAGCGTAGCAGACAATCTGAAAAATGCAGCAAATACAGCAACAGAAAGCATCAATAATATTACAGATTCTTTCAACAACGGTGGTCTGAATGAAGCAATACAGACAGCAGGTGATGAATTTGCAAATCTTGCAGTAGAAGCAGCATCCCATGCCCCAGAAATGGTAGACACAGCAGTTGATTTTATAGAAGCATTTGCTTCTGGAATTGCTTCGAACAAAGGAAGAATTCTCGGTGCGGCCGGAGAGATGGCGGAGTCTATGGCATCCGGTTTGGCAGAGCTGTTACCATCCAAACTGCAAGAGCCGGTTGAGGATGCGATTGATGCAGTGGCAGAGTCATTGAGTGACGGTGGCTTGAGAGAAGCTGGAGAAACAGCGGTTGATACTTTAAGCAATGTAGTAGATGCTGTTGGAAATCTGGCTGATAAAGCGCTCCCGCCACTGACAAAGGCGCTGGACTTTACAGGAGAGAATCTGGACTTGATCGCAGCATCAGCAACGGCGGTTTTTACTGCATTTAAGGGGTACAAAGTTGTCAATGAAACAACATCTATATTGAAAAAAGGTGTGAAAACATGGAAGACCGCTTCTGTAGCAGTGGATGCTTACTATGCTGCACAGCTTCTGGCTATGGAAAGTGGTGTTGCAACAAACGCTACACTTACAGCCGGGCAAGCAGTTGTTGGCATGTTTACAGGAAAGGTGAATTTAGCCACAAAAGCACAAACTCTTTGGAACGTTGCTATGAAAGCGAATCCGATTGGTCTTGTGATTTCTGCGGTAGCAGCTCTGGCAGCAGGTCTTAGTGTTTATGCTTTGACGCAGAAAGAAGCGGAGTCTGCTACAGATAAAGCCAATAAAAAACTGGCAGAGCAGGCAGAAGCAATCAGAGAAACTCAGGCTGCAAGACAAGATGAAGTTGCCGGAATTCAGACGCAGTTTGGTTATTATCAGCAACTATGGGATGAGTTACAGGGAATTGTTGACCAAAATGGGAAGATAAAGGAAGGATATGAGGAACGTGCAGCCTTTATTACATCCACATTATCCGAAGCACTTGGCGTAGAGATTGAAACGACAGATGGAGTAATACAGAAGTATGGTGAGTTAACGCAATCCATAGATCAAGTTATTCAAAAGAAAAAAGCAGAGGCAATATTGTCCGCTTATGAGGATGATTATACTACAGCGATAAAGAATCAGACACAAGCAGCAAAAGAAGTTTCTCGCACATTTGACGATTATTCTGAGGCACTAAGAGCATCCGAAGAAGCAACAAGAAAGTTGGAAGATGCCACTGCGTCAATGACTACAGAACAGGCAGCAGGTTCTTTTGAAATCATGCGTCTTCAACAAGCACAGATGGAAGCTGATGCAGAATTACTTGAAGCGGAAAAGGCATTTGATAATGCGAAAACTGCTTCCAATGAGTATTTGACTACGATATCAAATTACGAAGCCGCAATGGGGGCAGTTGAATCCGGAAGTGAAAATGCCGCTCTTTCTGTTTTGGCATTGGCAAATGATATGAAACGCGCTGGGGAAGCGAGCGAAGAAGCTTTAAAAGAACAAGCTGAAAGTTTTCTGCAAAGTTATGACGATATGCGTGCAGCAGCGGCGGAAAAAGGTTCTGGAGTAACGAATGAAATGGTGACTCAAGCTCGTATCATGTGGCTCATGGCTCAAATTGAATACGAAAAGGGATCTACTAATAATATCGCTTCGATTGAAGCTTATCAAAATGAAATCAATCAATTACTCGGAAATTCAGGAAATCCAGAAGCAGCAGCCCAAGAAGCGAAAGAAACCACAGAAGCTGCAACGAACGCTTTACAAGAGGGAAAAGAACCAGTGAAGCAAGCAGCGAAAGACGCTATCGAGGGTGGCGTCAGTGAGGGAGCGGCAGAGGCAGATACTTCTACGGTTCCTGCTCAAAAAGGAAAAGAGGCGGCGGATAGTACTGCGAATTCTGTAAACAGTGGAAAAACTGCGATCAATGAAGCAGCAAAAAGCGCTGTGAATGAGATCAATACAGGTGCAAGTACTACAGATACGACAACGGTTCCTTCCAGCAAAGGAAGTGAGGCAACACAGTCTCTAATTGATGCGTTGCATGCGAATTCCAATGCCGTATTGATGGCAGCAGCTTCCTTAGGCGGTCAGATTCCACAAGGACTGAATGGCATGGATATGTTGTCAGCTACGGCAGGATTTGGAAACAACGTAGGTTTTGGACTGTCATCCTCTTTGAGCGGTCAAGCCCCAGTTGTGCAGGCGGCTGCATCAGGATTGGAAAATGCGGCTTTATCAGGACTTTCATCTGCAAATGTTTCGGGACAAGCGCAGGCAATGGGAAGTCAGATTGCAAACGCGCTTGCAAATGGAATTGTTGGTGGTTCTGGATCAGTAAATGCGGCGGCATCTACATTAGGCGGCAATGCAGCGGTGGCATTGTCAAATGTCAAGCTTTCCGAAAAAGGAAAACAGGAAGGAAAGAAACTTGGTGATGGTTTAAAGAGTGGGATTGATTCCGGAAAGAAAAACGCGGAGTCATCCAGTAAAAGCCTGGGAGACGGAGCGGTATCTGGTTTAAAGGGCGTTGGAATGAAAAGCGAGGCATACGATCAGGGATTGAATTTTTCCTATGGTCTTGCCAATGGTATTTCGGCTGGAAGCTCCGCGGCTATTTCCGCAGCTATCGCAGTTGCTTCTTCTGCACTGGCAGCAGCAAAAAGGGAACTTGATGAGCGTTCCCCATCCAAAAAGACAAGGAAATTTGGTCAATTCTTCAGTAAAGGTCTGGCATTGGGTATTAAGGATGAAGAAAAGTCAGTTGTAAAATCTTCCCGGAATATTTCAAACGCAGCACTGGAATCTATTGACCTATCTACTGTTTCAGCACGGATGCGAGAGGTCATGGCTTTTAATGCATCCAGAGTAGCGAATCGTCCAGCAACATCTGTTATGCAGTACAAGATGGATAACGCAGAAATCAGAAATCTTCAGCAACAGAATCAAGCGATCATGAGTGCGGTGGCAGGACTTTCTGATCTGGCAAAACGTCCGATTGAAGTAAGCACAACACTGAATGGAAGAGAATTGATTAAAGAAACAGCAGCTCCAATGCTGACAGAACAGCAAAGAATTACAGATTTTAAGAAATTACTGAAAGGAGAACGTATATGACACTTTCTGTGAAGTTCAATGACATCGAATTAGGAAAGTACATCAAAGTACTACAGGGATTTACACCGTTTGTCGGTGCTGACTGGAATCCATCGTTTGTGAAGGCAGAAAAACAGAATGGAAGTGATTTTGCTTACACGTCCTACGAGAATAAACAAATTGTGATGCCGTTTACGATTGAGGGCAATCTGGAGGAGAAGTACGATGCTTTACAGAAAGCATTAAAAGTGGATGAACCAAAAAAGTTAGTGTTTGGAAATGTTCCGAACAAATGCTTTTATGCGGTTCCGAGTGGTACTTTAGAATTCAGCGAAGAAACAGAATTTCTGGGAGAGGGAACAATTACATGGTTAATCCCGGATGGGGTAGCGTACTCTGTCGGCGAATTTGAATTTGACGGTGTACAGCAAGACGGATACCAGACCATTACCATCCAAAACAACGGCACCGAATGGGCAGACGTGGACTACGAGATCACGCACCAACACGAAAACGGATTTATCGGACTTGTGAGCCAGTATGGAGTGATCCAGCTCGGAAAACAGGAAGAGGCGGACGGAGAGAACTACGAAGCGTCCGAAGAACTGTTTAACGGTTACGGCTTGTTTCAAGATGATCATGGCACCTCTTATCAGAATCCGGAAAACACAACGCAAGGAACGTTGGAAGTACGGAATGTTGCCGGATACAACGTGATGGCATTAAAAGGTGGACAAGCCACATCTGGATACTGGAACGGTGGAATGAAAACACTTACTATTCCGGTGGACAGCGAGGGCAGACGTGGTGCGAAGAATTTTTATTGTTATACCCAGCACTGGTTCGAAACTGGTTTGATGGGGCAGACAGGAGCGCAGACCATTGCATTCCTGACTGGGGATAACGAGGTGATCTGCGCCATGTCTATTAACAAAAGTGATACGGCTGGTAATACGGCTCGTATCGAGTGGTTTGCTCCCGGAAACACCTTAATCAGACGAGAAGAGTTCCAACCGACAGCCTACGAGGGAAATCCGTTTAACCTAAAAATGGGTGGCGGTCACAATGACTTTTTGAAAGAGGGAGAAAAGCTGCGGATTTTCTGGTATGGCACTTACAGGGATCTCACGATCCCGGAAATTAAGGACATGGAATGCGAAAAAATCCAGATCTGGATCGGGCAGTGGGGGGACCGAAATCTGTCGAACCAGTACGTTACGCACAACTATTTAAAAAGCATCTGGTTTCGCAAGGACAACGTGGAAAAATATCGGGATGTGCCGAACCGGTATCGTGCCGGAGATGTGGTGTCTATAGACGGGGAGAGTACGAAGGTCTACGTTAATGGGATGGTGGCTAAGGGAGATGAGATTAATGGATCCAATTATCCAAAAGTGCCACCCGGAACAACAGAAGTGCAGTTCTGCTATTCTTCCTTTTCTTCTCCACCGCCACAGATTAAAGCGAAAATACGGGAGGTGTATTTATAGTGGATAACATCAGGATCGCGATTTTAAGCGCGAATAACACACCAGTAGCGTTTATGGACAATCAGCACAAGAAGTCCATGCACTACTGGAAAGACGAATTGCACGAATACTTACAGGGTGCGGCAAATACTTACACCTTTACGGTGTCCGCAAAGCATCAGGATGCAGAGAATGTTACCGCCGGGAATAAGGTGGCGTTTATACACAAAGGGAAATCCTACTATCTAAACATCGTAAACACTGAGCAGACAGAGGAGACGATCACAGCTACGGCGTGGTCGTTATCTTTTGAGCTAATCAACGAGGATGCCGGAGAGTACAAAGCCGGAAAAGCAATGAGCTTTGAGGAGTACCTTGCCGTTTTTGATGCTGAGAGAACACTAAAACTGGGGCTCAATGAGGTATCAGACAAGAGGATTACCAACGAGTGGACAGGCACAACATCCATACTGAAAAGGCTGTTTTCTTTGGCAAACGTATTTTCTGCCGAAATCGAATTTGAAACGGTTTTAAATAAGGACTACTCCTTAAAAGAGATCGTCCTGAATGTCTACCGAGAACACTCCGACACCAACAGCGGAGTCGGAGAATACCGGAATGACATTGTACTGCGGTACGGGAAAGGAATTACCGGAATTCGAAAAACCACAGATGCCGAGAAGCTTTACACCTGCATCCAGCCGACCGGGAAAGACGGGCTGACGATCAATGGACTGGACAAAAAAGAATACGATGAGAACGGGAATATCGAGTACTTTACAGACGGCGCAATCATCCGGGCACCACAGGCAAGAGACCGGTTCCCATCCAACATCGTAAATAAGGCTGATGCTTATATCCTGATGCGTAAAGAGTACGATACAGACAGCAAGGACAAGCTCTATAGCATGGCTCTGTCTGATCTTAAAACAGCATCTGAACCGGTGGTGACTTACGAGGTGGACGGATATTTTGACACCAACATCGGGGATACGGTAAGGATGCAGGATCAGGAGTGGACACCAGTCCTTTATCTACAGGCAAGAGTGTCCGAACAGGTGCGCAGTCTTACCAATCCAAAAACTGCAAAGACGGTATTTACAAACTACAAAGAGCTTACATCCGAAATTTCGGATAGCTTGTTGCAGAGGATGGAAGATCTTATCAACAAAAATAAGGTCTACACTTGTTCCATCTCCACCAACAATGGCATCATCTTTAAAAATGGCATTGGTAGCACTACTCTGACAGCTTACGCTTACGATAACGGCGTGGACGTGGCAGACAAGCTACAATTCCGGTGGAGCAAAGATGGCGCAGAGTTTTATGTTGGTAAGAGCGTTACGGTAAATGCTACTGACGTGGATACAAAGGCGGTGTACTCATTTGAGGCTCTAGAAAATGGGATAAAACGTGGGTATTACGAGGTCACAATCACGGATGTAATGGACGGAGAGGATGGAAAAGACGGGGAACAGGGTCCTCAGGGCGAGAAAGGAGAGCAAGGCGAACAGGGACCTCCGGGACCACAAGGCGCTCCGGGATTGGATGGTATACAGGGTCCAAAGGGGGATCAGGGAATCCCGGGAAAAGATGGGAAGGACGGAAAAACACAGTACACCCACATCGCCTATGCGAACAGCGCAGACGGTAGGACAGATTTTTCCGTGTCCGACAGTAATAGGGAATATATCGGAATGTATGTTGATTTTACGCAAAATGACAGCGCAGACCCGACAAAATACGCATGGAGTAAGATCAAAGGCACAGACGGGGCGATCGGAACACCCGGAAAGCCGGGAGCTGATGGAAAGACCCCGTATCTACATATCGCCTACGCAAACAGTGCAGATGGCAAGACGGGATTTTCCACCACGGATGGTACAAATAAGCTCTATATCGGGCAGTACACGGATTATACACAGGCAGATAGTACAGATGCTACGAAGTATACATGGACAAAAATAAAAGGAGAACAGGGGGAACGTGGGCTACAAGGGCTGCAAGGAGAAAAAGGCGAACAGGGGATTCCTGGAACAGCTGGTGCGAATGGAAAGACCAGTTATTTCCACATCAAGTATTCTTCTGTGGCAAAGCCGACAACGTTCAGTCAGATGACAGAGACGCCGTCTGCTTATATTGGAACTTATGTGGACTTTGTACAGGAAGATTCTACAGATCCTGCAAGATATACCTGGTCGCAGTTTAAAGGATCGCAAGGCGTAAAAGGAGATCAGGGAATTGCTGGTAAGAATGGTGCAGATGGGAAAACAAGTTATTTACATATCGCCTACGCAAACAGCGCAGATGGAAAGACAGGGTTTGATGTTTCGAATAGCGCTGGGAAGTTTTATATTGGACAGTATACAGATTTCACGCAAGCGGATTCTACAGACCCGACGAAATACGCATGGACAAAAATCAAAGGCGAAAATGGAAAAGACGGAACAAACTCAAGAAGCTACATCCTGGAAGCGTCCGATACCGCTATTAAAAAAGGTGCAGACGGAGCTTTAACACCATCTAAAATAACATTCCGGTCGTTTTATCGAGATGGAGACAGTGCGACAAGGATACCATATAATGGTAGATTTAAAATCGAAGAGTCAACCAACGGAACATCATACTCCGTGAAATACACCTCATCTGCGAACGAAAGTGCAAAGGAGTATACACCGACTGCAACTGCGAAAATACTCCGTTGCACGCTTTACAGCGCAGACGTGACTATAAATGCTTTGGATACGCAGAGTGTTGTTGTGCTTACGGATGTGGATAATTTGGAGATTGGCGGTAGGAATTTACTATTAAACACAGGGTTTAATACTTTTAACCATTGGATTAAAGGTAGTAATACAAAATCTCTCCAGATGGTTAATGGATGGTGTGAAGTTACGATTGGTGGGACATGGTCTGGATTTGTTCAAGAATTTATACCAGAAAAAAATGTTGAATACATAGTGAGTTACGAAGCGTATCTGGTAGACACTGTTGCTGAAACTGCTTTGTTAGAAACAGATTTTGGTACTCCAGATCAAAATCAAACAATTAACAAAACGCCTGCAAAATATTCATTGAAATTAAAATATCCATCTACATCTTTAAATGGAAAAATAGATTTCATGTTATCAAATAATGAAGTGGGTAAAAAATGGAGAATTCGAAATATCAAACTTGAAAAGGGTAATAAAGCCACAGACTGGTCTCCCGCTCCTGAGGACATAGAAACTTTAGTAGTAACATTGTCCAACGATTCCCAAACAGTAGCAACAGACACAAACGGAAACGGTGGAAACTTTATAGATTGCTCTACAAAAGTGCAGGTTTACAACGGCGCACAGGACGTTTCAAAAGTCGCTACTTACACCGTAACAAAATCTTCCGGAATTGCTGGTACATGGGATTTAAGTACACGTACTTACAAGGTATCCGCTCTATCTACGGATAACGGATGGGTTGACATTAAAGTAACATACAACGGAAATTCTATCACAAGACGGTTTACGGTTTCGAAATCGAAACAGGGCGCGCAGGGAGCAACGGGACCTCAAGGTGATAATGGACCACAAGGGCCGGCGGGGACATCAGGAAGAGGGATAAAAACCATTACAGAATATTATTTGATTTCTTCCGCAAAAACAGGAATTACAACAGCGTCAAGCGGTTGGAGTACATCAGTTCCGACGATGACAGCAACAAATAAATACTTGTGGAACTATGAAAAATTTACGTTTACAGATAATACCACAGCGACCACTACGCCAAAAATAATCGGGATATACGGAGACAAAGGAACAACAGGAGCTACTGGTCCGCAAGGACCTCAAGGAAATGCAGGTGCAACAGGTCCCCAGGGGCCACAAGGAGCGACTGGCCCGAAAGGACCGCAGGGGGCAACTGGTGCAACGGGACCACAAGGGGTAACTGGAAACGGAATAAAGTCTATCACGAATTATTATCTTGCAACGGCAAGCGGAAGCGGTGTGTCGGCGTCCACATCAGGATGGACTACAACTGTACAAGCAATAACGGCGTCAAAAAAATATCTGTGGAATTATGAAGTTGTTACCTATACAAATGGTAGCACGTATCAATCAGCACCATGTATCATCGGAGTATATGGTGATAAGGGAGCGACAGGTGCTACAGGAGCAACAGGACCAAGTGGCATAATTGTATCTTCTACGGCTCCGTCAAATCCTAAAGTTGGCCAGTTATGGCAAACGGCATCCGGTCAGCCGATCAAGCGGTGGGATGGAAGTAGGTGGGTGATCCATTATATCGCAGTCGAGAATCTGGACGTGCAAACGCTCAGTGCGATTGTTGCCAACCTTGGAACTGTAACAGCCGGACTTATTAAGAGTAAGGGTGGACACTTTTACATAAATGTAGACACCGGAGAGATCGTGTCTAAAAGCAGTGACGGTACAATTTCCGTTTTTGTAAAAAAAGAGAATATTGACATGGTAAGATCGTTTACAGCGGCTAGGTACTGGGGGAGTCGATTAAACTACTCTGGATTAGAATTTTATTCCGGCGGCAGTAGCATGGCAGATGATATCGCGAATGGATCTATGGTATGCTCTATTCGCGGAGATGAGGAGATGCGTGACTTTTCGGTGACAAACATAAATGGAGATAGCATATGGCTTATTAGGACAATTAAGCAGCTTACAAAATCTATCTCTTACGATTCCGGTACCGTGAAAGGTCCATATACAAGTGCAAACTCGGCAAATAACATCCGTGTGGAATTAAAAAGAAGAGGATGTCTGGTTGCATGCAAAATCACAATGCTTTCCCAGTTTCCAAGCAGCGGAAGACACGGGGCATTCGATGAAGTGAGAATCCCAGACGGGTATCGCCCGGTGTTTGATGTTTATGCGCCGTATATCGAAGTGTCCGGATCGTCAGTGTTTGGCGCTGGACGGTATATAATTGGCAGTGATGGGGGAATTACAATTTTCGTTGAGAACCCGAATTGGACAGAGCGACTTTTGTCGATCACTTGGGTTACGGACGACTAAGGAGATTATATGGAGATTAGGGCAAGACCGTGTTGGTCTTATTTTTATACTTAAAACCAGAAAGGAAAGTGAGGATATGAAGAAAATGGAACAGTTGGCAAATGTAAAAGCGTTTTTATGCATGGTGTTTGGAGCCATTGTTGGAGGATTTGTAAATCTGATTGGAGGATGGTCCGAGGATTTGACTACATTACTTATTTTTATGGGAGCAGACTTTGTTCTCGGACTTCTGATCGCTGCCTTTTGGAAAAAGAGCAACAAATCAGAGAACGGGGCACTGAGCAGCTACTCTGCATGGAAAGGTCTGTGCAGAAAAGGGGTATCCCTACTGATCGTACTTATTGCATATCGGCTGGATGTCACTCTCGGCGTAGACTACATCCGCACAGCCGTAGTACTGGCATTTATAGCAAATGAGGGTATCTCGATTTTGGAAAATGTTGGAATTATGGGTGTGAAATATCCGGAAGCGTTAAAAAAAGCACTGGATGTTTTAACAAATAAATCACGGGAGCAGGAGGGCGAGTAATCGTCCTCTTTTATTGTGCGTCATCGCACGGGAAGGAGAGAAAAACATGAGTATTTGTCGTGGAGTAGCAGGAAACAGAGGAAGAAATCCGGTAGGAATTTTTTTCCACAATGACGCTGGAAGCAAGAACGCCAATGCAGAATTTTATAGAAATTGGTTACAGACACATCCTCTGGAAAACGGATTTGCGCACTATTATGTAGCGCAGGATGGAATCTTGCAGGCAGAGGATGACTGGAATTGCGCTTGGCACTGCGGAGACACAAACGGGAACTTAAATTATCTCGGCATCGAAACGTGTCAGAGTATGGGTGATCTGGATGTATTTAAAGCAAATGAGGAAAAAGCATTGCAGCTGGCAGCACAGAAGTGCAAGCAATATGGAATCACACCAAGTACAAGCACGATAAGGCTACATCAGGAAGTGTATGCTACATCTTGCCCTCACAGATCTGTGGAGATTCACGGTGGCAGGGAAGCTACAAAATCCTACTTTATTAAACGGATTAAGGAGTACATGGGTGGTAATGTCACGCCGCCAACTTATGTATCTGGAGGACAGGCGCAGGCTCAAGCTGCACAGAGACAGCCGGAAGTAGTATTTACTTACGCCGTCAAACTGGAGGACGGACGCATCTTGCCGTTCGTGCGGAATCTTACAGACTTTGCCGGGATTCAGGGCAAGCGCATCACGGATGTAGCTATTAAGGTAGACAAAGGCTCCGTAAAATACAGAGTCCACGTGATCGGAAGAGGGTGGCTACCTTATGTGACAGGATGCAACTGGAAAGATCACAATAATGGTTATGCCGGTACAGGACAGCCAATTGACGCAATCGAGGTGTACTACAATACTCCAGCAGATTATGCGGCAAAATACGGCTACCAGAAAGCCCAGTACCGTGTCAGCCCTGTAAATGGAGCTTACTGGTCATGGCAGTATGATAACGAGACTGGAAACGGACAGGACGGATATGCTGGAGCGTTCGGACAGGCAATCGATCGGTTCCAGTTGTTCTAATAAAAACCCCCTCGGAGATCAGCTCTCTGAGGGGTGAATATTGTATCATTTTCGTGTATATTTATAATATGTAAAAATATTATAGGTTATTGCTATTTGGTGGCCCGGACGGGGAGCTCGCTGCATCGATGCGGTATTTATCTCAGCGGTACACCATGCCATATAAAGAGGTGACAGCAACACTTACGGATATCGGCACGGAGGAACTGGCCCATATGGAAATGATTTGTGCCATTGTGCATCAGCTGACGAAAAATCTTTCTCCGGAAGAAATTGAGAGATCCGGGTTTGCTCCATACTATGTAGATCATACTCTGGCATTGTGGCCACAGGCTGCAAGCGGAGCACCGTGGACTGCAACCTATTTTCAGTCAAAAGGTGATCCGATTACAGATCTTCATGAAGACCTCGCTGCAGATGGTACGACTGTATAAAGACAACATTAAAAGTAAATATTGAACTGGATAATTGGCATATCAAGCATCCAATTATCCAGTATGCTAAAAATTCCAATGAATTTCTATTGGTACTTCTTTGGTTACAGGATCTTTTTTGCCTACCAATATGTAATCAATTAGCTTTTCGACAATTTCTCTATCTAAATGGTCTAGATTTGTATATTGCTCAATTAACTGGTGCCGATTATCTCCATCTTCAATTTTTTTGTCGATTATTTCAATTTGTTTTTGTGTATCAATCACCAGTTGTTCAAGTTTTGCTTTTTCTGCTGTGAAATTTTGCGAGAAATCTAAATAATCGGACTCGGTAATAACTCCCTTTACTTTATCCAAATAAATCTCTCGTATTCCGTTGACGTATTCCTTTATTTTTTCCTTAAATGATTTAATATCGGATGCCAGTTCTCTTTTCTTTTCTTTCAGATCATTATTAAATTTTATGTTCTGTTCCAATTTATTTTTATCCAAGTATTCTGCGGATAATCGATTTAATTCATTAATTACCGCCTGTTCCAACTTTGGGATGGAGATAAATGCACCAACACAGGCATCTTTGGATACATGACGACTGGAACATTGTAAATATCGTCTGCCATCTCTTTGTTTATTAGTACGCATTGTGTAACCGCAATTCATACATTTTACTTTTTGAGCGAATAAGCCAATTGAACCATTTGAAAATGGTTTTGCCTTTTGAGTTATCAAAGTTTGAACTTTATTCCAGAGTTCTCTGTCTATAATAGGTTCATGAGTGTTTTCTACCCGAAACCACTGTTCTTTCGGTCGGGGTTTGTTTTCTTTTGTTTTATAAGAGATACTTCCATATTTGCCTTGTACCATATTTCCGATATAGATCTCGTTAATCAGCATATCTGCTATAGCTGAGTATCTCCATAAAGTGCTATTTTTAGTTCGGGGTTGCTTGTAACGCAAACCATGGCGTCTTTTGTATTCTGTAGGATTAGGAATACCTCGATCATTCAGCATACGGGCAATTGCTGTTTTACCGTATCCTTGAGAAAATAGTGTGAAGACTTCTCGTACAATTTTGGCAGCATCTTCATCAATGAGAAGATGCCCCTTTACATTGGGGTCTTTTTTATATCCATATAAAGCAAATGCGCCGATATGATATCCCTTTTTTCTCCGATCTGTCAATACGCTTTTAATATTCTCCGACATATCCTCTAAATACCATTCATTGACTAATCCGTTAATCTGTCTGGACTTTTTATTCCCTTTGTTATCTGTATCAGCATTATCGACAAGTCCTACAAATCGAATTCCCCAAATGGGAAAAAGTCCGTGAATGTACTTTTCTACAAGTTCTAACTCCCTTGTGAACCGCGATTGCGTTTTACAGAGAACAATATTAAATTTTCTTTCTTCTGCATCTTTTAATAATTGATTAAATGCCGGTCTATTTCTATCAGCACCTGTGTAGTCATCGTCACTGTAAATATTGTATACATCCCACCCTTGTTCTAATGAATATTGAAGTAACATTGATTTTTGATTTTGAATACTGTTGCTATCGTCATCCTCCGATTGTTTGTTCCTATCTTCTTCGGATAAGCGACAATAAATTGCAACTTTAGGTTGGTTTAACATAGTTTTATTCTCCTCCTATTTGAGAAGATAAAACAAACCATCACTACATCATGTTAAGTATAACATTTTGTAGGATGGTCTGTCTATCTTATTTACCTGTAGTAGCAGACATTGTCATTCCTTTGTTTTTTTCATATCTATTTATTAGTTCTATCCATTTCAAATTGAACTCTTTTGTGAATGTATCCCTGTTATTATTTTTAAATACATTTTTACAGATAACCTGTGCATTATTTGCCATAAGCATCATCCTTTCTCGATTTATTAAAATTTATGTTATACTGCTTGTTTTTTATGAGCACTCCAAAATCTTTTGTGAATTCCGCTGAATCCCTTTTAAATATAAAATTTAACCCGCCGTTGATTGCCGGGACACCCCAGGGAGTTACACCCATTAGATGTAAGTGTCATTATTTGCTTACTCCGGATTTTAGGATACTCTGATTGTCAATGTACGTTTATTTGCAATGCAAATTACTTTGGTTTAAAATAATGCTGTTGGTAATTACCTGTTCTTATTATATTTGGAGTGGGAGCATATAAACAGGACAAAAACTTGACAAAAACTTGACAAAAACTTGACAGATTTTTTGACAAAAGGAGAGTCTTATCATGGAGAATCAATTATTTACCTTCTCGAAATTGTCTATTATCTTATTAGACAAAACAAACTATAAACATGACTTGAAACGTGTTCCATATTATAAAACCATATTTAAAAACATTGATCCAATCACACATTCTGAGAGTGAAATTAATAAATACATAAAGGGGAATAGAGAAATTCCAGATTTTGGAGATACGGAGATATTTTCAGAACGATTGAAAGAAAATGTTGAAATCTTAATTCAAGACCATTTCAAGTATATGGATTTTCCTGCTATAAAAAAGAGGATACAAGAAACAATAGATACTGACCCAGTGCTCAGCAAGGAAAAAAGAGAAGAATTCTTTCGGATGTATGTAGAAAAAAATTTTGTGGATTATCTGTACGAATGCTTTTTGTTTGCGATAAATAGGAAGGAAGCTAAAAAAGGAAAAAGTAATATTGATTTGTCTCAGTATTTGACAAGTAGAAGTGTTCCAGAAAAATGTGCCTTTTTCCAAGGAAGAAAAGAAGAGTTGAAAGAGATTGATGAATTAATACAGAAATCCCGTCGATTAGCTTTAACAGGGATAGAGGGAATTGGTAAAACAGAGCTTGCAAAAGAATATGGGAAAAAACAAAATAAGCATTATGCAAATATTGTGTTTCTGCAATTTCACAATTCATTAAAGCAGACAATTGCTGATTTACATTTTCAAACAGATAAACCAGAAATGATGGATGATAAAAAATTTGATCATCATTTTGCTTGTTTAAAGATGCTGGGGGAGTATGATCTGATTATATTAGACAATTTCAATATTTTACCCGAAAATGAAGAATTATGGAAAGAGTTTTTTGAATTAAGGACTAATATATTGATTACAACACACATAGAACTGCCTGAAAGTATTCCTAAAATGCAGGTCAATAAATTAGAAAACAGCGAATTATTATCCATATTTTATAAATTTGATTGTAAAGCAAAAGCGGATGAAAAAAGCGTTAAAGAAATTTTAAAGTTAGTTTGTTATCATACTTTGATTGTGGAATTAGTAGCAAAAACCTGTAAAAACGCGAGAATCACACCGGAGAAAATCCTGCAAGAATTGACAGAAAAAGGTGTCATGATATCAAATTCTACGGAAATACAGACATTTAAAGATACTATGCCAACAAATGCTACACTGACAGACCATATTCGAAAGTTATTTGAATTGCAGAATTTATCAGCAGAGGATTTACAAACACTTCGTAATATGGTGTTAATGCCGAATACAGGTATTTCTGTCGAGTTGTTTTATGCTTGGAGTGGTGCAGAAAACTATAATTCCATCAACAGATTAATTCGGCTTGGGTGGATTCGTGAAAATGACAACTATGATAAAATTTATCTTCATCCATTTTTGCGAAAATTTCTATGTGTAGAAACAGAGCCACGGTTTTCAGTGTGTAGCAATATTATAACAAGCATATCTGACATCTGTTACTACTATTTGGAAGATGTTGAATACTATGAAGACTTATTTAAAGTAATAAAAAATATTCGTAATTACGCAAAAATAGATCAAGAATATGAAATGACTAACTTTGCAACAATGACAATGACGTATTTATCAAAATATTTACGATATGACATGATTGAGGAAACTCTTCAGTGGGTTTCTGAACTACCCTTTTTCGAGACAAATATCCGTTTACAAGGCGTATATTATTATGTTTATGGAAACATGGAAAAATTCAGAAAAAACTATGAGAATGCATTGATAAAATATGAAATAGCCGAACAAATTTTGATTTTATCTCCAATAGATCATACGGATTTAATAAGTCATATTTATATTGAGCGTGCTGAAATTTTGGTGGATTCAGATTGTAAAAAGGCTCTTCAGTGTTTGGCAACAGCAGATAAATTGAGAGAACATGAGAAAAATCTTTATTTGGAAATATCACTTCAGTTACAAATGTGTAGAATATATCAAAGATGCCAGAAGTCAGCATGGGTATATAAAAATGTAAGTGATCTAATTCAACAAGCCGAAAAAAAATTGGGTGCATCAATATCACTTGCAAAATTGTATACAGAAGTGGGGGACATTATAAAAGAGGAGCAACCACATAAAGCGCTTCTTCATTACATGTGTTCTCAGAATATATTAATGGACTTGATGGAAGAAAAAAGTTGGATGAAAAATACTTTCCTATTAGATGAACTGGAAAAGATTGAGGGAAAAATTAATGAATTATCAAAACAATCAGAGAGCATTACTTATATTTGTAACATTTTCACAAGATTAGATGATGATCCAACACAGATAGAATTGATTCAAAAGGAATTGACGGATATTCTAACTTTAAAAAATCCGACTTTTTTTAACGAAATCTATGATGAACTTTATGAATGGGGTGTTTCAAAGGAGTTATCCTTTGAAAAAGTATTTTTAGTTCCGATATATCATTATGTTCTAGGAATGATTACATTGTTGACAAAAAGCGAAAAAAGTGGCGTTGTCATACATCTTCAAGAAGCGCTCTTTGGATTTCAGTGCTGGGGAGCGGAATATCAGTGTATAATTGAACATATTCAAAAGTTATTAGATAAAAAAGAATTAAAACAATATTGGGAATATATATTTGGTGAAAGTGTGACTCTCTAAAGAGTGTTTAAAATAAAAAACGGAATCGAAGGATTTTTCTTTCAATTCCGTTTTTAACTGTAATCCAACATTTTTTATCTCATGTACAAATAATTTCATCAGCGAAATTCGAACAATTTGGCTACAGGAATATCCAAAACATGTGCGATACTAAAAATAACGTCCAACGATACAGAGCAATCATTATTTTCAATTCGGGACATGTGTGTTCTGCTGATATCAATTTTTTCTGCCAACTTCATTTGAGAAAGTCCTTTTTCTTTTCTGTAATAAGAAATATTCAATCCTAATTTTCTATATTCTTCTTGATACTTTCGATTCATAGTTTTCCTCCATATATATAGAGTATGAAAAAAAGCAAATTAAAACCACAACGTGAAACATCATTTTTGCAACGTGTAATGTTGCAAAAATTACAATGTATGATATAATAAAAAGAAATAGGAAGTGCTGCATTTTTGGATATTTCAAAAATTATTATGAAAAACATAAATGCAACTATTAAGAGGAGAAAAGGATATGAAAAAGAAAACTATTTTAGCTTTAATCGCAACTTTGGCAATCACACAGGCAGGAATCGGATTTACAGGGAATATGGGGAAAGTCCATGCAATGAATCCGAATCAGTACACAGATGTTGTAAGCACCAATGTAAACTATTCTTACATCGAAAAGATGGTAGATGAGGGAATCATGGATGCAGAAACAGAGAATGAGTTTGGTGCTGAAAAAGCTATGACAAGACAGGGGCTTCTGACAGCATTGTACCGTATGGAAAAAAATCCATTGGTACTGGATGGAGAAAATACATTTGCAGATGTAGATTACAAGGCTGACAATGAACTTGGACGTGCGTTGAAATGGGCGGAAAACTCCAACCTGTTTGCAGGATTGAATGAAGGCTTCTTTACAGAAAATAAGTTTGAAGCAGATAAAAGCCTGTCCAAACAGGAAGCAGTGCAGATTGTTTACAATTACGCAAGTAAAAAAGGAATTGTAGACACAAATATGAGCAACATCACTCTGAATACAGAAGTGAAAGATGCAGATACAGTCGCACAGTGGGCGAAATCATCTATGAAATGGGCTTTGCTGAATCAGTTTGTGGATGTAGATAAGGAACAGAAAATTAATCCAGAAAAAGAAATCACAAAAGAAGAAACTGCGAAAATTTTAGCGATGTATCTGGATATGGAAGAGCGTATCGAAAATGAAAGAAATCTGCTTGCAACAACTCCACAGAACACACCAGTCTCTAATACAGAAAATAACAGCACAACAAATGACAATACAACACAGGGAAGTGGACAGACTGAAACAGAAACGCCAGAGAATCCATCCATTCCGTTGATTCCGTTAGAGCCGTCTAAACCTGTAGAAAAACCGAGTATTCCGCTGATTCCATTAGAACCATCTATTCCATTAGAACCAGAGAATCCAGATAAACCGCATGAACACCACTGGGTAGACAATATCGTGAAAATCGAACATCCAGAAGAAGGTCACTGGGAGAAAGTTCTGGTGAAAGATGCATGGGATGAAGTGATTCAGCATGAAGAAGAAGGTCACTGGGAGAAAGTTCTGGTACAGGATGCATGGGATGAAGAAGTGCCAATTTACGAATTACAGTGGAGAGACATTTGCAATGATTGTGGTGCAGATATTACAGGAAATACTTTACAACATGGAAAAGACCATGCATTGAATGATGGTACAACAGGTGGTTATACAACAAAACAGGTAGAAGTGCAGGTTGGAACAGAAACAGTTCACCATGAAGCTGTTTACGAAGATAAATGGATTGTGGACAAAGAGGCATGGACAGAAACAATCCACCATGAAGCTGTTTATGAAGACAAATGGATTGTAGACAAGGAAGCATGGGAAGAAACAATCCACCATGAAGCTGTTTACGAAGACAAATGGATTGTAGACAAGGAAGCGTGGACAGAAGAAGTGGTACAGGGGCAGATTTGTCCAGATTGCGGAGCAACCAGAAAATAAGATTTTTGAAGAAGAATGAAGAAGAAATAAGTGTGGGTGAGCTTTACTCACGCTTATTTTTCAAATAATGTGACAGAAGTATTTCAAAAAGGAGCAATATAATCATGGAAAATTATGAAAGAAGTCCAATTATACCGATGACAGAAGAGCAAAAAAAGGATTTTGAATTGCAGATAAAAAAACTGGATAGAAGAATTGAAATTATGGATAAAATCAAAGAAACAGGGTTAGGAATTATCTGTACACCGTTAGGAATTTTTTCAAATTTAATGTTGATGTTATCTTCAATTGCAATTAAAGTTACTTCAATCGGGATGTTTTATGGAGTCTATAAATCCTATAAAGTATATGTCGACGTAAAAAACGGGATTCCATTTTTAGAATCTCAAAATTTAGAAAGTGCAGCATTGTTTTTGATACTTCCTTTCATTATGGTAGTAATATCATATGTACTTTCTTGGTTGACAGCTTTCTTCAAATTTCATTCATTCTAAAGAGAAAAAATACAGATTGAATGCAGGACAAATGTCTTGTATCCCCTCGATTAGCTATTGGGATATAAGACATGTCCGTTGAACATATTTATCAATTCTCCCTCACGTATTCCTCACACTTACAAACCACAATGACAACTTTTATTCACCTGTATAAATAATCTCAAATCTGTAGTTTCCATCTGTATAATCCATCTGAATTTCATAACTTCCAATCTGCAAGTTTTCCTCTTTAATGGGATAAAAAATCTTTTCCTCTACATCGTAAATAACAGCTTCATCCACTGGCTCATTTTCCACAGTATGTAGAATTTTTTCAATACATTCATCACAGAACAACTCTTTCATCCTGTGACTGCTGACAATTCCGTTTCCTTGGGATAACTCGGCTTCTCCCCAATTATGATGCAAATTTTTTTTAATGACAAATCGAGCGTCACTGATTTCATCATATCCAAAATTGAGCTGCATTTCACCACTTTTTCCTACCTCTTCTATAGTGTAACTCTGATCAAAAATATCCAATCCATACATTTCACCAGTATTCAGAAAAACAAGGTTAATTCGCTCCAGATAGCCTTTCTGTTCCATACAGCAATTCTCAGCAGTATTAGGAATGTATTTCATGAAATTTTCAATTTCCTGTCCATACTTGCTATAAACAAGATCATGACGGATAGTTTGAGCAATTTCATCGTATTCATCTTCAGTAGCTGTAGCAAGATATGTGGCGATTATACCTGTAATCTCCTCTATATCTTTATTACGCTGATGATTTGCTAAATGATTACTTGTTATGATGATGAGCATACATCCAGTAAATGCGAGTAAACCTGTCATAAAATTACCATATAGTGAAGAACGTATCTCCGACTCTCTTAAATGCTTTTCTTCCACACCACAATCCTTTTTCTTCTGACAGTTCATAAACCACCAATCTCGTATTTTTTTCCATAATTTTTTCATTCTTACCACCTCTGTGATTCTTTTAGCTAATACTACATAGTCTATCAGAATCTATCAGGATTCTCAATCATATTATAGTCTTAAAGAGAACATAGTAAGAACTAACAGCTAATAATGGAGTGAAAAATATGGAACGAATTGGACTGGGAAAATATATCAATATAGTACGAAAAGACAGAGGTTTAACATCAGACCGACTCTCAGAGTTATGCAACATCAATGCTACTTATCTGCGGCAGATTGAAAGTGGTGTAAAAATACCTAGTTTGCCGGTATTCATAGATATTTGTAATGCCCTAAAAATCTCCCCAGATTATCTTCTTCAAGACGATCTTGAAGAAAATGAAGTTACTAAAATCAAAGAATTGGAAGCACTTTGGGAAGATTCTACTCCTGATAAACAGGCACTTGCATTAACTATGATAAAAGCAGCCTTGGAGCATAAGAAGTAATAGAAAGCCAGTTCCCCTCTCATAGAAGCTACTTGGAAAAAATAGGATATCGTCCTCACTTGTGAGGATAATATCCCATTTTTATATCTATTATCTTTCACTCTCTTTTTGCTTTTTATTTGACACTTTTTCTTTCTCTCGTTTTTCCTCAATCATAGTCTCTATTTTCGTCTTATTTTCTCTTTGATTCTGTTCTGCTTCCATCCCCCTTCCGGTCGTATCCTGAATCCGCTCTAAGGTTTTTATGCACTTTTCAAAATTCCGCTGTTCGTATTCCAGAACGTCTATTGCCAATTGTAATTTTTGTTTCTTCTTTTGACAGAATTCCAATTTCTGTTTATATTCCTGCATTTTTTCTGGATTTTCCACTTTATATTTCTGGATTAATTTTTTGTACTTTTCAAGCAACTCGCAATCCTGCTCATACTTTGTCTGCATGTAAACGGTATCCTTTGCGTGTGATAGGATTCTCTTTTCTGTTTTTTCACATTCCAAAGAAAGTGTCTGAATAATCTCTAATTTCTTTATCAACGTATCAATATGCTCCATCGCCTCTTTCGTATTGTAAAAATCTGCCCACACCTTTCGAGATGCAACCCGTACTTCCTGTAATGTGGCATATCCTGTTGTTTCCAGAAAATGCAGACTGTCTAATCCATCCTGTATTTCCTTCTTCAGACATTCTTCATATTTTAAATTCGATTGATCTTTTTGTTTGAGATCATAAACAAGATCCTGTTCTGCTTCGGAACGTTTCACAAATAGTATCTGCTGTTCCGAAGAACTGGTTTTTCTCCACTTGGGATGTAGTGATTGAATGTCAATTTTTCCATATTGATAAGATGTCGAATATGGAATTTTTCCTCTTTCCTCATTCGATAATTCCGCTTTCACTTCCTCCAGAAGAAGCTGAGTCTGTTTTCGTTCTTTTTCTCTGTTTTCAATGAAGTATGTCAACTGCTCCCGTGTATATCGTCCATCCTCCGACAAAGAGGAGTCCCGTACTCCTTTCCCTGCTTCTGGCGGAGAAAAAGAAATATGACTCAACCAGTCACCATTTTTCTTTTTGTCTCGAATGGTATATCCATATTCACGGAGTAACATCAATAAATGGTCATACGAACAAGCATCTGGCAGTAATCGATCAATATCACGTCTTACGATCTCCTGATTTGATAATTTCTCAGCTTTCCACTGTTGATATGATTCTGTGTGCCGGTAGCTTCCCACATCATCCATACAGGTTGCTTTCTGCGTTCTTTTTTGGAGCAACACATTCTTTCGATCAGTAGGCTCATAATACCGTGTTTTCCCATTTGAATCCTGATATTCGACCAACTGCATATCCTTTGTATGCTCTAAGACCTGTAAACCATATTCCTTACACAGACGATCGGAAACACTGCGGATGAGCCGTTTGGTTCGGTGACAGTCATTCCATTTCTTTCCATGAATATTCCACGCACAAACAACAAAATGGTTGTGTGTATATGCAGTATTTGTATGCGTAGAAATAACCACGGGAAAGTCTGGAAAAACTTCTTCTGCCAGTTTCCTTCCGATTTCATTTGCAACTACGGGAGATAATGACTCTCCAAAATTTTGCCACATGTGATACAAAATAATTTCTTCCCCATTTTTCGTTCTTGGTGCTTCTCTCCGATATCTTCCCCGACCATTTTCGATCGTGGTTCTCATGGAATGGACAATATCCGATGGATATGCACAATTGATCGAAGAATTTAAAGTATGATATGTCACTTCTCCCGTTCGCTTATCAAGAGTATAGGGAACAAAATGTTGTCTGCTCTCATATACCGCTTTCCATTCCTCAATATTTTTCACAGACTCCACCTTATCATTCATTGCATATTGAATGGTATCTGCAATAGTTCCTGTAATAGGATGAATATGCGTGATTGCCATTTATCCCTCACATCCTTTTACAATCGCAGTTAATTCATCAAACTGCTCTAAAAGCTCTTGGTAATTGGATATCAAGGATAATATCTCGATTCCATTTGTACTAAATTCCGAATTTGCGATGTACGCAAGCTGATTGATATTAGAACCAATTTTGTTTAATTCATAAATCACGTTTTCATAATTTTTATCCTCTGCCTTCCTTGTTTGTCCGAACAAAATTAAATCTCTTATATAGGCAGATTTTGTCATGTTTAAGGCAGTTGCTTTGTCGTTTAGTAACTGTAGTTCCTCGTTGAATAAATATACTTTAAATGTCCGTGTTCTATATCTGTTTTTTTCGCTCATAATCGATTATTCCTTTCCTGTTGAATCTTTTTAGTAGTGTTAAAAATTGTTTTATATGTGCTTAGTAACAAGTAGTATTTCTGGCATATAGACGGGGGTCTTAGGGGGCTCGCCCCAGTGTAAACGGCTAACAAGCGGATAAATACTCCAACGTTAGTGGGAGCATTTACCCCCTGCTTGCTAATGTAAAAAAAGCTGAAATCTGTTTTTTCGCTTGTTCTGTTTTTGGGGCGGTTATATTAAAAATCTGCTGAGTATGTACGCTCAAAAAAGGAATGAAACTTTAAAGTGTAGGTATCAAAGCTCTCCCAAATACACGACTTCAAATATTTTTTTGGATATTGAATTTTAACTTTTTTGGATTGAGCAATGTAATCTTTTACAGCTTCTTCCAAAATGGGAGACAATGGATTAATTGATCGAATTTTAATAGCAGCGTTGATTTTATCGATGACTTGTTTGGGTGAAATATGGTTTTGATTATATGTACACATAGTGGGAGCACAAGTCATTTCGATGAGAGATTTTACAGCTAAATTGTATGTTTGCTGAAAATATTGGTCGGAATCCCACTTGTTTGAAGTAATATCCCAATCTGTTAAATAGTGAATTGCATGAGCCATTTTTTCGGGATTTTTTGCATAGTCATATGGGATTTTATGTAGAATATCTATCTCTTCGATAATTTTGTTTGTTGAAACAGGTTCGTTCTTTCCTTTCGTTTTTAGAATGAAGGAAGGAGCAGTTACGGATAAATTACTTTTTGTATTATTATAAGTAGTTATATTGTTGGTACTATCTGCGTTATAACGTTCAGCATAGACACCTTTTTGGGGTAAATGTGGTTGTCTATTTACATTACGGGTTAAATTTGTACAAGAGACCGTTCCCTTTGCTGACAAATAAAATGTATGTGCGCCTTCTCTTGGTATATCTAATAATTCAATCCTTGTTTTCCATCCATCGGAAGAGGGACTTAAATACATTTTCAGATATCCCTTGCTTTTTAATTCATTCCAGGCACTTTCACAGGCTTTTTTACCCTCTGAGCAATGATAAAATATAAATGATTTTGTTAACTCAATGTCTGGACAAGTGATATAGGACTTAATCAAGCAATATAATCCTTTTGCCTTTAAAGATAATCTTGAATCTCTTATCAGTGTATTTTCAATTTTGGTGAATCCTTTTTGTGGATAAGCCTTTTTGTTTCGCATTTTTACAAATCCTTTCTGAATTATAATAAAAAAGACGCTCGTAATGAACGTCTTAATTACCAATAGTGTTGAAGTTATTATGTAGGATAGTTTATTTTATCTTCAATTTTTGTGATTTTGATACGATTGTATTTTATAAAACCCAATGATCAAAACGCGGGGTTTATTTTTCTATGTTGTTTTTACAAAACCGCAGCAGAACAAAAAGCCCGTACGACTTACGATAACATTCTCAGGCTTGTAAAAGATCCGGAAGTCTGTGATCCGATTCGTTTCCTGCGTCAGCGTGAAATCGTGCATTACCAGAGATTCGGTGAAAATCTTCGGATCGTGCAGGAACACCTGGACAGCAAAAACTTCTATGCATTCAATCCTGAGTTTGATAAAAATCCGAATTGCGGATGTAAGCGCTCATAAAAAAGCAGGCGGAGTTATGAGGATAACTCTGCCTGACTTTTTATTCGAAAGGGCATTTACTTTTTTCGGGAAGTTTTGTATAATGAAAAACGGTAGTTGCACGACGGGGTGTGGCTCAGTTTGGTTAGAGTGCACGGCTGGGGGCCGTGAGGTCGCAGGTTCGAATCCTGTCACCCCGATTGATCACAAGTTGGACACTTTGGCGAGTGTCTTTTTTTGTTCGATTTTGAAAAAGGCAATTATCGGGTGGAGAAATATTCCCGCGTCTGCTATAATCGGTAGAAGAGGAAAACAGGGGAGACAGGGAGAAGTAAGATGGAACAAAGGAAAAAAGTACTTATTACCAACCTTTATTTTCAGAAGTTTACAGGATCTGAGCTGCATGTGCTGGAGTTTGCACATCTGTTCAAAGAAAAGGGATATGATGTGGTGATTGCTGTATATAAGAAGTCTTATCCACTTCTGCAGGAGTTGGAAGAGGGGATCACAGTGATTGAATGTCAGAAAGAGGCACTCAAAGAGATGGAATTTGAGATTGTCTTTATCCAGCATTTCCCGGTGTTTGATTATCTTGTGAGCCGGTACGGATTAAAATATAAACGAATGGTTGTCTCGAAGCTGAGTGTGATCAATGCCATGGAGAATCTTCCGGTCTGTACGCAGGAAGCGGCCTTCATTCTGTGTGTCAGTCCTGAATGTGCAGATATGGTAGCCATGCAGGTTCCGGAAGGAACGAAGATACGGGTTTTTCAAAACTGTGTGGAAGCAGAGTATTTTGAAGGAAGCAGCGAGTATGCAGGATACAAAAGAGCGTTGGATAAGATCGCGATCATTTCCAATCATATCCCGCAGGAGCTTTTGGAGCTCAAGGAAAAGATGGGCGGGTATTATCAGGTGGATCTGATCGGACTTGGGTATCGCACGGAACAGGTGAATGCAGAGTTTTTGCAGCAGTATGATCTGGTCATTACGATTGGAAGAACCGTACCGAGGTGTCTTGCAATGGGCGTTCCGGTTTATGTTTATGATTATCTGGGAGGTCCCGGATATCTGACAGAAGCCAATTTCAGTCTTGCTGAGCGGAACAATTTTTCGGGAAGAGGATTTGAAAAAAAGACATCAGATGAACTGTTAAAAGAGATCAAGGAAGGATATGGCCCGGCAGGAGAGTGGCTGCCGCTCTGGCAGAAGATCGCTGCGGTGGATTATCAGTATGCCAGCCGGTTTGATGAGATGTATGAAGAACTGATGGCATCTCCGGAGCTTACAGAATGCAGGACATACTATTCGGGAATTGAAGCAGAGAGAATGAAATTCTACAGCGATATTGTGTCCGGATATATCAGTGGAAAAGAATGTCAGGAATCTAAGTGTTACTATGATATCGGAAACGGTTTCTGCGAGGAGGACAGCGAGACATGGCCGAGTATGTCAGGATATAAGATTCAAAAATCCTGGCTTCTGGAAAATGCAAAGATGATGCGCTTTGATCCATGCAATGCAGCGTGCCGTTGTGAGATCTGCAGTGTGAAGATCAATGGAAGATCTGTGGAACACGAGATGAAACCAGTCAATGCAGTTTCTACAGATCGTGGAAAGAGTCTCTTTCTGACGGATGATCCGCAGTACCTGATGGATATTCCGGAGTTGGACGGCGGACCTGCATGGCTGGAAGTAGAATACCGGTTTGATATTCTTTCCGAACAAGAGGAAAAAAACTACTATTGCGAAAAGATAAAAGATCTGGAGGAGCAGCTGACAAAAGCCCGGCATCAGTTGTGGGAAGAACGGCGCAAGGCCACTTCATTCGGAATGAAGAAAACGAGAAAGTAAGGTTTTTCTTGGATTTAAGTATAGCATGTGATATATTAAAAGGCGTTGTTGCGGGCAGGATACTGTCCGGATCTGAAAAAAGAGTCTACATAACCTGTCTGAAAACTGGGAATGTTAAGGACAGGTTACATAAGTTTTAAGAGGAGATATACAGTATATGTGTGGATTTGCAGGATTTGTAGGAGAAGTTGAGAACAGAGAACAGGTGCTGGAGAATATGATAGATACGATCATCCATCGCGGACCGGACAGTTCCGGCAAATTTGTGGATGAAGATGCGGCACTTGGATTCCGGCGTCTTTCAATCATTGATCTTTCAGAAAGCGGAGATCAGCCATTATATAACGAGGACAGAAGCAAGGTGCTTGTATTTAACGGTGAGATCTATAACTATCAGGAACTGAGAGAAGAACTGATTCAGGCTGGACATACATTTGTTTCCAATACGGATTCGGAAACTTTGATCCACGGATACGAGCAGTGGGGAGAAGAACTGGTTTACCGTCTTCGCGGAATGTATGCATTTGCAATCTGGGATCAAAAGGCAAAAAGACTGTTTTCAGCGCGGGATATTTTTGGTATTAAGCCGCTTTATTATGCGCAGATGAATGGAACATTGATGTTTGGATCAGAAATCAAATCTTTTTTGGAGCATCCGAAGTTTGATAAAGTGTTTAATGAAGATGCATTGGGAAATTACCTGTCTTTTCAGTTTGTTCCGACCAATGAGACGTTCTTTAAAGGCGTGTTCTGTGTACAGCCGGGCCATTATTTCGTTTATGAGAACGGGAAAATGACGATCAAACGGTATTTTGAACCGAATTTCACAGGAGATACGACAAAATCCTTTGAAGAAGTTGTAGATGACATTGAAAAAGTCATGAAAGAGTCTGTGGAGATGCACAAGATCAGTGATGTAGAAGTTGCTTCCTATTTGTCCAGTGGAGTGGATTCCAGTTATCTGACATATTTAGGTCAGGTGGATCGTACCTTTACCGTTGGATTCGACGAAGGAAAATACAGCGAGATTCAGGATGCGAAAGAGTTTGCAGCAAGCATCAACATGAAAAATGATGCAAAAGTCATCACTCCACAGGAATACTGGGATAATCTGTCCGATATCCAGTATTATATGGATGAACCGGTGGCAGATCCTGCGGCGATCGCACTTTATTTTCTGAGTCAGGAAGCAGCGAAGAAGGTAAAGGTAGTGCTGTCCGGAGAAGGTTCGGATGAATTGTTCGGAGGATATAATATTTACTGTGAGCCTCTGGAGCATACTTCGTTTAATAAAATTCCAATGCCGATCAGACGAATGCTTGGAAATTTTGCAGAGAGATGCCTTCCAAGAGGCATGAAAGGAAGAGGCTTCCTGATGCGTCACGGAAAAACTCTGGAAGAACGTTATTTTGCCAATGCGACGAATATTTTTACAGAGAGAGAAGCGAACCGTATTTTGAAAAAAGGCTGCAAGCCGGGAATTCAGAAGGTGACTGCACCACTGTATGAGCGCGTGAAAGACAAGGATTCTGTGACCAAGATGCAGTATGTGGATATGCATCTCTGGCTGGTACATGATATTCTGATGAAGGGGGATAAGATGGGAATGGCCAATTCTCTGGAAGTGCGTGTCCCGTTTTTGGATAAAAAAGTACTGGAGCTTGCCCAGACACTGCCGTTGCATTATAAAGTGAGAGCACCGAAGACAAAAGTGGCACTTCGCGGGGCGGCAGAAAAGGTGATCCGCAGTAAGACTGCAGAGAAGAAGAAACTGGGATTCCCGATTCCGATCCGGGTATGGCTCAAAGAAGATGCGTATTACAATCGGGTAAAAGAAATGTTTCTTTCTGATGCGGCAAAAAAATTCTTTGATACAGAGCTTCTTGTGAAAATGCTGGATGAACACAAGCATGCAAAACATGCAAATGAAAAGACAGATAACAGTCGGAAGATCTGGACTGTCTACATTTTCCTTGTATGGTATGACCGGTTTTTTGAACATGGAAAACCGGTGCATCCGGCAATGAGCGCAAGATAACCGAGTAAAATAAAAACAGGGGAGATGTTATGAGCAGCAAAACGGTACAGCCGATTCGCAGAAGAGAGCAGGGGGGAACGAAAAGCAGACGTTCTGCCAGACAGAAACGGGAGAAAAGAGAGATTGCGCAAAGCAGTGTGCCGACCACGTATTTTGATTATAATCTGATGCTGGTCATTATATTTTTGACTTGCTTTGGACTGATTATGCTCTATAGTGCCAGTGCGTACAGCGCTCAGGCGGATTTTCAGGATGACATGTCCTATTTTATCAAACAGGCAATGATCAGTGCGGGCAGTTTTGGAGTTATGTTGATCGTTTCCAGGATTGATTATCATGTTTATGGAGCTTTTTCTTTTGAAATCTATGTGTTTGCCATGATTATGATGGCGCTGGTGCAGACGCCTCTTGGAACAACGATCAATGGAGCCAGACGATGGATCCAGCTTCCGGGAAATATGACATTGCAGCCATCTGAGATTACAAAGATCGCGATTATTTTGTTTATTTCCTGTGAGATCTGTAAGATGGGAAGAAAAGTCAATGACTGGCTTGGAATCCGGAGACTTCTGATCTATGGCGGGGTGGCAGCAGGTGGAGTGTTTATTCTTACAGACAACTTAAGTACTGCCGTGATCGTAATGGCGATTACCTGTGTCTTGATTTTTGTGGCACATCCGAAGACAAAGCCGTTTTTGATGATCGCTGCCATCGGAGCAGGAATTTTGATCGTGATAGTGGCCATACTTGCGGTTTATGCGACGAACAGTGATAATTTCCGAATCGGAAGAATCACAACATGGCTGGATCCGGAAGGGCACTCGGATGGCACCGGCTTCCAGGTGCTTCAGGGACTGTATGCGATCGGATCCGGGGGATTCTTCGGAAAAGGTCTTGGAAACAGCACGCAGAAGCTTGGTATGATCCCCGAAGCGCAGAATGATATGATTCTGAGCGTTATCTGCGAAGAACTTGGCGTTTTCGGAGCAATCGTAGTATTGATCCTGTTCGGACTTCTTCTATATAGATTGATGTTTATTGCAAGAAATGCACCGGATCTGTACGGCTCACTGATCGTGACCGGAATTTTTGCACATATCGCGCTGCAGGTGATCTTAAATATCATGGTTGTAACGAACATGATCCCGACAACGGGTGTTACGCTTCCGTTTGTCAGTTATGGAGGAACTTCGGTTCTGTTCCTGATGACGGAGATGGGACTTGCCCTGAGTGTATCCCGGAGAATTAAGCTTCAGACAGAATAGGAAAAGCAAAAGATATAAAAATGTCTTTTCATCCGACACAAAGTGTGGTATATTAAGTAACGTAGTATTGAAAACCACATATAATAGATGGTGGAAAAAGAAAGTGTGGTTTGGGAGGAAAGACATGAGCTATAAAGTAATTGTTGACAGTTGCGGAGAATTTACGCCGGAGATGAAAGCAGACGGAGGATTTGAACACGTTGCTCTCGGAATTCAGATAGAAGACACTCAGTGGACAGATGATGACAGCTTGAAGCAGGATGAGCTGCTTTTAAAGATTGCAGAAAGTACATCCTGTGCGAAGACATCCTGTCCGTCTCCGGAAAGATATATGGAAAGTTATCACTGCGATGCCGAACGTATTTATGTGGTGACACTATCGGCAGAATTGAGCGGATCATATAACAGTGCGGTTCTTGGAAAAAATCTGTATGAAGAAGAATATGGGGAAAAACAGATTCATGTATTTAATTCACGCTCCGCTTCAGTAGGAGAGACTTTGATCGCATTGAAGGTTCAGCAGTGTGAAAAGGCCGGGATGACGTTCGAAGAAGTTGTGGAAAGTGTAGAGTGTTATATTGAGGAGCAGCACACTTATTTTGTACTGGAGAATCTGGATACTTTAAGAAAGAACGGAAGACTTACGGGAATCAAATCACTGGTAGCGGGAGCCTTGAATATCAAACCGATCATGGGATCTACTCCGCAGGGAACGATCTGTCAGAAGGAAAAAGCGAGAGGCATGAAAAAAGCACTTGTGAAGATGGCGGACTGCGTGGCAGCAGATGTGGTCAATGCAGGAGATAAGATTCTGGCTATTGCACACTGTAACTGTGAGGAGAGAGCAAAAGAAGTGCAGCGCCTTTTAAAAGAACGGTTTGCAGTGAAGTCCAGTTTTATCGTAGATACATCCGGGATCAGTACGGTTTATGCCAATGACGGAGGAATTATTGTTGTAGTTTAGAGTCGGATGTGGTACACTATGTAGAAAGAGTGCAGGACAGAAGCTGTCAAATACATAGGGGACAAAGGAGCTTTTAGATATGAGTCAGGAAAAAGTAGACCGCTATAAACAGGAAAAGGCGAATCGGAAGAAGAACATGAAAAAGCAGCGCATTATGAACATTGTCAGAAAGTGTGTACTGTCACTGGCTGCATTGGCATTGGTGGGATGGCTCGGATATTCCGCATATGTGTCTCATGAGTCAAAGCAGGAACGGGAAGTGGCAGAAGTGAATTATGATGCGGTGAATAATTATCTGAGCGGACTTGGCGAATAAAAGAATAAAGAATGATATGAGAACAGGTTTTGGAAGCCTGTTCTTTTTTTAACCAAATTTTTACAGAATTGTGACATAGATGTGAAAAATGTGAAAAAAGGGTTGAAAAAGGGGGCGTGGTGGTTTACAATGGTTTCAAGTGGTAGGAAGTGGTGAATAGTGGCATAAAGTGGGGCGAAAGTGGAGTCCTGCTTTTAGAAGGGATTCCAGATGTTATTAGGAGAGTTTAATCATAGTATTGATGAAAAAGGCCGACTCATCATTCCAGCCAAATTACGAGATGACTTGGGAGAAAGCTTTGTGATCTGTAATGGCTTGGAAGGGTGTCTTTTTGTGTATTCTCAAGACGAATGGAATCAGTTTGTTGCTGAATTAAATACCTTACCACGGATGAACAAGGATGCCAGAATTTTCAAGCGTTATTTTTTTGGAAGTGCTTCTGAAGGCAGCTTTGACAAGCAGGGGAGAGTTTCTGTACCTGCATCACTTCGAAAAGCTGCACATCTGGAGAAGGACGTTGTCCTGGTGGGAGTTCAGGACCGCGTGGAGATCTGGGATAAAGCACTTTGGGAAGAGCGCAGTATGGTCAGTGAAGAAGATCTGGATGCGATTGCAGAACGTATGGAGGCGATCGGTATCCGAATTTGATTCTGGACAGAGAGTGAATGGAGGATTCTATGGCATTTAAACACACATCAGTTTTACTTGAAGAGACAGTAGATGGTCTGAAGGTGAAGCCGGATGGCATCTATGTAGACGCGACACTTGGCGGGGGAGGACATGCATATGAAGTCGCAAGCCGCTTAAGTGACAAGGGGAGATTTATAGGAATAGACCAGGACGCCGACGCGATTGAAGCGGCGGGCGCCAGATTATCCGGTTTCGGGGAGAAAGTAACAATAATCCGGAGCAATTATTGTGATATGAAACCGAGGCTCCATGAAATAGGAATTGACAAGGTAGACGGGATTGTAATCGATCTGGGAGTGTCTTCATATCAGTTAGATACGGCGGAGCGCGGTTTCTCTTACCGCACAGATGCGCCGCTTGACATGCGGATGGATCAGAGACAGACTACGACAGCAAAAGACATTGTCAATGACTATAGCGAAGCGGAACTTTACCGTGTCATCCGTGATTATGGAGAAGATAAATTTGCAAAGAATATTGCAAAACACATTGTGATGGAGCGCGGAAAGCATCCAATTGAGACAACAGGACAGTTAAATGAAGTTATCAGAAGAGCCATTCCGATGAAGTTTCAGAAAACATCCGGACATCCGTCCAAAAGGACATTTCAGGCAATCCGGATCGAGCTGAACAGAGAGTTGGATGTACTTCGGGAGACTCTGGATGATATGATCGATATGCTGAATCCGGGAGGTCGGATCTGTATTATCACGTTTCATTCTCTGGAAGATCGGATTGTAAAGAGTGCATTCCGAAAGAATGAAAATCCGTGTACCTGTCCAAGTCACTTTCCGGTTTGTGTATGTGGAAACATATCGAAAGGAAAAGTGATCACAAGGAAACCAATTCTTCCTTCTGAGGAAGAGTTGATGTATAACAGCCGTTCAAAAAGTGCCAAACTTCGCATTTTCGAACGAAGCTGAAAAAAATGAGGGTGAGTATCTGAAAAAATAAAATCTGCCGGGAAGGGGAGAGCCCGGCAGATTGTACGTGGAAAGGGGCAGACCAAATGGCTGCAGGAAAGAGAACTACATACAGAAGACAATCTAATACAGGAAACAGATCTGGACAGTTCTACGTCTATGGAAATGTAGCGCATCAGCCGAAGGTATTGCCAAATCAGGAGAAACAAGCAGTGGAAGTACGTCCTAAAAAACGGACAAGCAGTCAGGTGAAAAAGAACCGCAGGCGTGCATTGGATATGAGCCCGATCTATACAGGGTTTTTGACAGTGGCGGCTGTTTGTGCGGTTTTCATCTGTGTCGTATATCTGCAGCTCCAGTCAGAACTCGTGCAGAGGTCAGAAAATATCACGGCTCTTCAGGAAGAGTTGTCAGATCTGACAGAGGCGAATGATACGGCATACAATGCGGCAGTAGATTCTGTGAATCTGCAGGAAATCCGGGACAAAGCAATGAATGAACTTGGCATGGTATATGCGGCGAATGGTAATGTGGTGGAGTATGACAGCCCGACCAGTGATTACGTGAAGCAGTATAATGAGATACCATCTGACGGGATTCTTGCAAAGTCAAAGGACGTGTCAAAATAGGAAGATGTAATGACAAGAAGACGAAGAAAAAATCCATTTCAATTTTTAACAAAAAAATTTCCGAAAAGGATGCAAAAGAAGCTGGTAATGCTGTTTGTGGCAATTATACTGGCTTTTGTTGTTCTTATCGGAAGAATTACGTATATCAATGTATTCAAAGGTGGAAAGTATACCAGGATCGTTCTGAACCAACAGCAGTATGGAAGCAGGACCATTCCGTATAAACGAGGAGATATCGTAGACCGGAACGGAACAAAAGTAGCGACCAGTGAGCGTGTGTATAATGTGATCCTGGATGTGGTGGTTGTGACAGACGAGGGAGAGAGCGATAAGTATATCGATTCCACACTGGACGTTTTAGAAGAATGCTTTGGTATTGACAGTGAAGAAGTAAGGGATACGATCAAGGCAAATCCGGACAGCCGTTACGAGGTTTTAAAAAAAGGCGTTTCTTATGAAGATGCCAAGAAATTCCAGGAAATTGACGAGGATGATAAAAAATATCCGAATGTTCAGGGGGTCTGGCTGGAGGATGATTACCAGCGTACATACCCTTACAACAGTCTTGCAAGTGATGTGATCGGATTTTCCGTATCCGGAAATCAGGGAGCAATCGGCATTGAAAGTGCATACAATGATATTCTTAACGGTACAGACGGAAGAGAATATGGATATTTTGACAGTGCTTCTTCAGTAGAACGTACTGTGAAAGCGGCAAAGAATGGAAATACGGTAGTGTCCACGATCGACGTTACACTGCAGAGCATTGTAGAAAAATATATTCTGGAATTTAATGAGGCACACAAAGGAGAAGAACGGGAGGATGAGCTGGGAAGTAAGAATACGGCTGTGATCATAATGGATCCGAACAGCGGAGAGATTCTTGCAGAGGCTTCGTACCCGAACTTTGATCTGAATAATCCAAGAGATCTGACGCCGTGGTATACGACGGAAGCGTTGGCAAAAATGTCAGATGATGATAAGCTGAATGCAATGAACAATCTCTGGAGAAATTTCTGCGTCAGTGATGCCTTTGAACCGGGATCGACAGCCAAGCCGTTTACTCTGGCCACAGGTCTGGAGACCGGAGCTTTGACCGGTCAGGAAACCTATGTATGCCAGGGTGGTACATGGAAAGGTGACTGGTATATTCAATGTCACAATACGTCAGGGCATGGGACAGAGAATGTAGATCAGGCAATCGCCAATTCCTGCAATGTGGCTCTGATGGCTATGGCCGATAAGATCGGAGTGGAAGATTTTATCCGGTATCAGCATATCTTTGGATTTGGAGAGTACACAGGAATTGACCTGCCGGGAGAGGCGTCCACAGAAAATCTGATCTTTACTGCAGAGAATATGGGGGAGACAGATCTTGCAACGTCTTCCTTTGGGCAGAGTTTCAATGTAACGATGACACAGATGGTGTCGGCATTTTCTTCTCTGATCAATGGCGGGTATTATTATCAGCCTCATGTGGTGAAGCAGATTCAGGATGAAAACGGAAACGTGATTGAAACAAACGATCCGACTTTGCTTCGAAAAACGGTATCAAAACAGACTTCTGACCGTGTCAAAGAAGCGCTTCGCGCGGTAATGACAGACGGAACCGGAGTTCCGGCAAATGTAGAGGGATACGACATTGGCGGAAAAACCGGAACAGCGGAGAAGCTTCCGCGAGGGAATGGAGACTATCTGCTTTCTTTTATTGGATATGCACCACAGGAAAATCCGGAAGTTGTGATCTATGTGGTCATCGATGAGCCAAATGTGGAAAATCAGGAATTAAGTTCGTATGTTCTGGAGCTGTCACAGAAGATCATGGCGGAAGCATTTCCATATCTGAACATTACAAGAAACGGGGATGCACTGCCAGAGGACAGCGGTGTAAGAGAAGACGTACAGCAGGATTTCGATGAGAACTTCGAAGATACCTACAGTAATCAGGATGGCGCCTATATCGATCCGAACTACCAGCCGGATTATGATAGCTGGGCAACCTCTCCGGAATCATCGGAAACAACAGAATAAAACAGGAATAACCTTACAGAAGAGAAAATATGTTGTATAAAGTCTTCTGTAAGGTTTTTTTATGAAAAATAAAACGTATCATAAAAAGAAAATTCTGGTAGTGTTTACCTGCGCGTTTCTGATTTTGACAGGTTTGATCGGGCGACTGGTCTATCTGATGGTGTTTGATGCCGAGTATTATCAGAAACGAGCCGAGGATCTGCATAAACGGGAACGTAAGATCAAGGCAGCCAGAGGAGAAATCGTGGATCGAAATGGCGTTGTGCTTGCTACAAACAAAACAGTGTGTACGATTTCTGTGATCCACAGTCAGATCAAGGAACCGGAACGGGTGACGGAAATTCTCGCAAAAGAGCTTGAAATGGATCAGGCAGAGGTGAGAAAGCGAGTGGAGAAGGTCTCTTCCATGGAAAAAGTAAAAACCAACGTGGAAAAAGAAGTGGGAGATAAGATCCGGGAGTATAATCTGGATGGAGTCAAGGTGGATGAAGACTATAAGCGATATTATCCGTATGACAGCCTGGCATCCAAGGTGCTTGGATTTACAGGAGGAGACAATCAGGGGATCATTGGTCTGGAAGTGAAATATGAAGAGACATTAAAAGGCAGCAACGGAACCATTCTCACGACAACGGATGCAAGAGGAATCGAACTGGATGCGGTCGCGGAAGGCCGGATCGAGCCTGTGGCCGGCAAAACGCTGGAGATCAGTATGGATTATAATATTCAAAAATATTGTGAGCAGGCGGCTGAAAAAGTCATGCGGGAAAAACAGGCGGACGGAGTGTCGATTTTACTGATGAATCCGCAAAACGGAGAAATTCTGTCTATGGTCAATGTGCCGGAATTTAATCTCAATGATCCGTTTGAATTGAATACAGGAGAAGAACTGGAAGGAGAAAAATTGCAGGATGCATTAAATGCAATGTGGAGAAATCGATGTATCAATGATACGTATGAGCCGGGATCCACATTTAAGATCATTACGTCTGCAGCCTGCCTGGAAGAGGGAGTCGTGACACCTGAGGATACCTTTTCCTGTCCGGGATACCGCATGGTAGAAGACAGAAGAATCCGGTGTCACAAAGTGGGCGGACATGGCAGTGAAACCTTTGTTCAGGGAATTCAGAATTCCTGCAACCCGGTGTTTATCGATATTGGTCTGCGTCTCGGAGCAGAGCGGTTTTATGACTATTTTCAGCAATTCGGACTTCTGGATCTGACGGGAATCGATCTGCCGGGAGAGGCGGGAACCATTATGCATCAGGTGGAAAATATCGGTCTGGTGGAGCTTGCCACCATCAGTTTTGGACAGTCATTTCAAGTTACGCCGGTTCAGATGGCAGTGACAGTCAGTTCCATTATCAATGGAGGGCGAAGAGTTACCCCGCATTTCGGAAAAGCCGTTCTTGACAGGGAAGGAAATGTGCTGGAAACATTGTCCTATGAAGAAAGATCAGGTGTGGTATCAGAGAAAACATCGAAAACGATGCAGACACTTTTGGAGGGAGTTGTTGCCAATGGGTCCGGGAAAAATGCATATATCGAAGGATATTCCATCGGCGGAAAGACAGCCACCTCTCAGACACTGCCGCGAAGTGCGAATAAGTACATTTCTTCCTTTATCGGATTTGCACCGGCAGAGGATCCGCAGGTACTGGGAATGGTGGTGATCCATAATCCGCAGGGGATTTATTATGGAGGAACGATCGCCGCACCGGTCCTTCGCAGTATTTTTGACAATGTCCTTCCATATCTCGGGATTGAAAAACAGTAGGTAATGCGGTATACTAATTGAGATATTGAAACAAAAGAGATGAAGAGGTGGAAGTATGAGTTATCATGTAGTAATACCGGTATTGGTATCGTTTGCTTTGAGCCTGGTGCTCGGACCGATCGTAATACCATTCCTTAGAAAACTGAAAATGGGACAGACAGAACGGGAAGAGGGAGTACAGTCTCATTTGAAGAAGGCAGGAACGCCGACCATGGGAGGAATTATTATTCTGGCCAGTGTCGTTATCACGTCCCTGTTTTATGTAAAAGATTATCCGAAAGTGATTCCGATCCTGTTTCTGACGCTTGGTTTTGGTCTGATTGGATTTCTGGATGATTATCTGAAGGTTGTGATGAAACGTTCAGACGGTCTGTATCCGAAACAGAAGATGGCACTCCAGCTGGTGGTGACAGCAATTTTTGCATATTACGTGTTTAAAGTGGCAGACATTCCGATGTCTATGCTGATTCCGTTTTCCGGTGGAAAATACTGGGATATCGGCTGGCTGGCAGTTCCGCTTTTATTTATTGCAGTGATCGGTACTGTAAACGGAACGAATTTTACAGACGGACTGGACGGACTGGCATCCAGCGTGACGGTTCTGGTAGCTACGTTCTTTACGGTGGTTGCTATTGGAACAAAGAGCGGAGTAGAGCCGATCACCTGTGCGGTTGTAGGTGCGCTCCTTGGATTTTTATTGTTTAATGTATATCCTGCGAGTGTGTTTATGGGAGACACCGGTTCTCTTGCACTGGGCGGTTTCGTGGCAGGAACGGCGTATATGATGCAGATGCCGTTGTTTATCATTATTGTAGGGCTGATCTATCTGGTGGAAGTGGCATCGGTGATGATCCAGGTTACATATTTTAAGAAGACCGGTGGAAAGCGTTTCTTTAAAATGGCACCGATCCATCATCATTTTGAATTGTGCGGCTGGTCAGAGACAAGAGTTGTGGCAGTATTTTCAATTGTGACTGCACTGCTCTGTCTGATCGCATTAATGGGGGTATAGACATGAAGTTTAAAGACAAAAAAGTACTGGTGTTTGGTTCCGGTATCAGTGGTGTTGCTGCTGCGGCTCTGCTGCTGCAGGAAGGTGCAGAAGTCGTATTGTATGATGGGAATGACAGGTTGGATGCGGCAGGAATCAAAGAACAGATCGAAGGACAGGCAAAGGGGAGCGTAAGCGTTGTTCTCGGAGCATTTCCCGAGGCGCTTCTTTCAGAGCTTTCTCTGGTTGTGATGAGTCCGGGTGTTCCGACAGATTTACCATCGGTGAATCAGATGCGGGATGCAGGGATTCCGATCTGGGGTGAAATTGAACTGGCATATGTCCTTGGTAAAGGGGATGTGCTGGCGATCACCGGAACAAATGGAAAGACGACCACGACAGCACTGCTTGGTGCAATCATGAAAAATTTCCGGGAAAGCACATTTGTTGTAGGCAATATCGGCAATCCTTACACGAGCGTTGTGCGGGAGACAAAGGATGATTCTGTTATTGTGGCAGAGATGAGCAGTTTTCAGCTTGAGACGATTCACACATTCTGTCCCAAAGTCAGTGCGATCTTGAATATCACGCCGGATCATCTGAACCGCCATCACACGATGGAAGCTTATATCGAAGCCAAAGAGCAGATTGCAAAAAACCAGACAGAAGAAGATGTCTGTGTTTTGAATTATGAGGATGATGTGACCAGAAAATTCGGAGAAAGAGTCAAAGCGCAGGTGATTTATTTTTCCAGCCGCCGCAGACTGGAAAAAGGAATTTATCTGGAAGATGGCAATATCATCTATTGCAGAGAAAATCCGGAGAAAGTCTGTCATGTGGATGAATTAAAACTGCTTGGAATGCATAATTATGAAAATGTAATGGCAGCTGTGGCTATGGCGGCAGCGTATCACGTTCCGATGGAGATCATCCGTAAGACCATTCGGGAATTTACGGCAGTGGAACATCGGATCGAGTTTGTGGCAGAAAAGAACGGGGTTGCATATTACAACGACTCCAAAGGCACAAATCCGGATGCCGCGATCAAAGGAATCCAGGCAATGAACAGGCCTACATTTTTGATCGGCGGAGGATATGACAAGGATTCTTCTTATGATGAGTGGATTCAGTCTTTTGACGGTAAGGTAAAAAAACTGGTGCTTCTCGGAGCGACAAAAGAGAAGATCAATGAGACGGCAAAAAGGCTGGGATTTACAGATACGATTCTTGCAGATACGTTTGAAGAGGCGGTCAATATCTGTGTAGAACAGGCAGAACCCGGAGATGCAGTTCTTTTGTCTCCGGCGTGTGCAAGCTGGGGAATGTTTAAGAATTATGAAGAACGCGGAGATAAATTCAAAGAACTTGTAAATCAATTATAAGGAGTGGATCTGCATTGAAGCATCCGGCAAAAAAGCAGCGGTATGATTATACTCTGCTTGTGGTGGTATTGCTCCTGGTCGGGATTGGTCTGATACTGCTATACAGTACCAGCGCCTATAATGGCCGGGTAAAGTTCCATGATTCTTTTTACTATTTGAAAAAGCAGGGATTTGCGACAGCGTTGGGACTGGCAGGCATGTTTATTGTGGCAGGGATCGACTATCACAGGTGGATTCCTTTTGCAAAGCTTGGATATGTCACTGCAATCGTTCTGTCTGTAGCAGTCATGTTTATAGGAGATGAGTACAATGGGTCCAAAAGATGGCTTTCTTTGGGACCCATTTCTTTTCAGCCGTCTGAGTTTGCGAAAGTGGCAGTCATTTTATATTTGTCCTGCGTAATCTCAAACCAGGCAAGAAAGATGGAAAAATTTACAACACTTGTCAAAGTTATGCTGCCAGTTCTTCCTGTGGTAGGCCTGGTAGGTGCAAGTAATCTAAGTACGGCCATTATTATCCTGGGAATTGCGGCAGCACTTGTTTTTGTGGCAAGTCCGAAGTATGCCCAGTTTCTTGGAATGGGTGCGGCAGCGGCAGGGTTTATGGGGATATTTCTGGCACTGGAAAGTTATCGTCTGGAGAGACTTGCAATCTGGAGAAATCCGGAAAAGTATGAAAAAGGGTACCAGACACTGCAGGGACTTTATGCCATCGGTTCCGGAGGACTGTTTGGAAGAGGGCTTGGAAAAAGCATACAGAAGCTGGGATTTCTGCCGGAAGCCCAGAATGATATGATTTTTTCTATCATCTGTGAAGAACTGGGACTGGTCGGAGCAAGCCTGATCATTTTACTGTTTCTGATTCTGATCTGGCGCTTTTTTGTGATCGCAACACATGCGAAGGATCTGACCGGTGCCTTGATCGCAACAGGAGCGATGGCGCATATGATGATCCAGGTGATCTTGAATATTGCTGTTGTGACGAATAGCATTCCCAATACCGGGATCACGCTCCCCTTTATCAGCTATGGGGGAACTTCGGTGGTATTTCTGCTGTTGGAAATGGGGCTTGTGTTAAGTGTGTCTAATTTGGTAGAATAAGCAGAGAAAGAAAAGGAGGAAGCCTTATGAAACAAAAGAAAAAGAAGATTCGAATGGCGGCACTGATCACAGTCCTGTCGGTACTTGTGTTATTTTTTGCGGTATTTCTTCTGTTTCAGACAAGGAAGATCGAGGTGACCGGAAACCAGTACTGTCAGGACGAAGAACTGGTAAAATGGGTTCAAAAAGACAAGTATGCATTCAACTCCATCTATATCTGGTGGAAGTATAATTATGGAGATGTGACAAAGCCGGCAGCGATCGAATCCGTGAAAGTTTCAATTAAAAACCCATGGACGGTCGTGATGAAGGTAAAAGAGAAGGAGTTTCTTGGTTATTTTGATTACCAGGGAGAGTTTTTGTATTTTGATGAGGAGGGAACAGCTGCGTTAAAGACAACGGAAGTGATTCACGGGGCGCCATTTATCGAGGGATTGGAGCTTAATACCAAAAAAGTGAAAATGAACAAAAAACTCCCGGTCACAGATCAGGATATTTTTGAACGTATCGTGGAGGTGACAAGACTTTCCAACAAATATGAACTTTCTTCCGACCGGCTTACCTGCAGTGACGGAGGAGTCAATCTGATTTTCGGAGTGGTCACAGTGCAGCTGGGAAAAGGAAACTATGAGATGAAGATCGCACAGATTTCGCCGATCCTTGAGAAGCTTAATGAAAAGTTTGCGGGGCAGGCAGGTGTACTGCACCTGGAGAATTATGAAACGGCCGGTACTTCCGTGCGTTTTGTGCCGGAGAAAGCAGCGGAAACAGAAGTAGATGAGGGCCAGGACGCCGGACAGACGGACGAAAATCAGTCAGGAGAATCTGAAGCTGCACAGACGGATCAGACATCTGAAGCAGGAACCGGTGAAGGAGAAACAACTGAATAAAAAAAACATAAAATACACAAAAATCTATTGATTATTTGCGTGAAAGACTATATTATATACTTATTGAATTCTATTGTTCATACATATTTATGATGGGATGTATAAAATAAGTTGATAGGACGACGAAGGAGGAACTACCCTTGTTAGAGATTAAGACAAACGAATCAGAAGCAGCTGCAAGAATTATTGTTGTCGGAGTCGGCGGAGGCGGTAACAACGCGGTAAACCGTATGATCGATGAGCAGATTGCAGGTGTAGAATTTATAGCAGTGAATACAGATAAACAGGCACTGCAGTTATGCAAAGCACCAACATTGATGCAGATTGGCGAGAAGCTTACAAAAGGACTTGGTGCGGGAGCACAGCCTGAAGTAGGTGAGAAAGCAGCAGAGGAGAGTGCAGAAGAGATTTCCGCAGCACTCAAAGGCGCTGACATGGTATTTGTCACCTGTGGTATGGGTGGTGGAACCGGAACAGGAGCAGCTCCTGTAGTCGCACGTATCGCAAAAGAGCAGGGCGCACTGACAGTTGCAGTTGTGACAAAGCCGTTCCGTTTTGAATCACGTACAAGAATGGCGAATGCACTGGCTGGTATTGATAAATTAAAAGAGAATGTAGACACGATGATCGTGATTCCGAATGATAAACTTCTGGAAGTAGTAGATCGCAGAACGACAATGCCGGAAGCATTGAAGAAAGCGGATGAGGTTCTCCAGCAGGGTATTCAGGGTATCACAGACCTGATCAACGTACCTTCTCTGATTAACCTTGACTTTGCAGATATTCAGACAGTTATGAAGGATAAGGGAATCGCACACATCGGTATCGGTGAGGGACGCGGTGATGACAAGGCTCTGGAGGCAGTAAAACAGGCTGTTGCCAGTCCGCTGCTTGAGACAACGATTCAGGGAGCATCACACGTTATCATTAATATTTCCGGTGATATCACTCTGATGGATGCATCTGATGCTGCTGATTATGTACAGGAACTTGCAGGAGAGAATGCAAATATTATCTTCGGTGCGATGTATGATGATACAAGATCTGATGAAGCTACAATTACAGTTATTGCAACAGGACTTCACAATGTGGGTGGAAGTGCATCCAAGTTAAAAGCAAGACTGGAAGGACAGCAGAAGATGGGATCTATTCTTCCAAATGCGGACAAGTTTGCAAGAACACCGGCAGCAGAGTACGGTGCAGGAAGAACAACAACAGGAAATTCCACAATCCCGACCCTTCAGGGACAGGGAAGAGTGCCTTCAAGCACAGTAAAAGAGCAGTCCATTAAGATTCCGGATTTCTTTAAAAAATAATAAAGTCAGTTTGGGACAGGTTTCGACAAGAGACCTGTCCTTTTTTCCTTTTCACACGATTGTTGTCGAAATAAAGTCTGTTTCTCTGTCAGTTTCTGACAAATTTTCAAAATGATTCTGATTATAATAAATCTTGTTTGAGTGCCAAATCGATTTAGTACCAACGAGAAAGAGGGTGGAACATGTACTATGAAGTATACATAGATGTCATGTTTTTGGTGAATTTTATGATGGACGTCCTTATCCTGTTTTCTGTAAAAGCCTTGATGAAAATGCCGGGCAGTATGAAAAGAGTGATTGCAGGCGGTCTGGTCGGATCAGGGCTTTCCTGCCTGGTGGTAATTTTGCGGCTGCCCGTGGGAATCACAATGGCAGTGCTTCATATGCTTGTCAGCAGCGGGATGGTGGTATGCGGTCTTAAAATTCGCAGCTTTTCGGAATTTTTGAAGTGTTATATTTTATTGTATTTTGTTTCCGTTTTGATCGGCGGGATTCTGGGAATGTTAAAACCCTATGTGAAATACACAAGTCTCTATTTTGCTGTTGTGATTGGCTGCTATTACACAATCCGCGCGGTCTGGGAGTTTTTGTGCCGGCTTCAGAAGGAGGAACTTAAGCTCTGCCGGATCATCTTGTATCAGGAAGGAAGCTGCTGTGAGATACGCGGGCTTTGGGATACCGGAAATGTGTTGAAAGATCCATTGAGTGAAAAGCCGGTATGTATTTTAGAACAAAGCACAATAGAAAAGCTGACCGGGGAGAAGGAAAACTTGAAAGGGTTTCGTCTGATTCCATATCGGACAGTAGGAAAAAGCGGTGTCATGCCGGTATTTGAATTAGAGAAAATGTATATTGTACAGAAAAAACAGTGGATTTATCATCCACTGGTCGGAATATGTGAAGAACAGATATCAGAACAGGGGATGTATCAAATGATCATCAACCCTGAAATATTAGGAGGAAGAGAAAATGGTTGTAAAAGTAGCAATGCCGCAGCAGTTTAAATTAAAAGTAGTACCCAGTCTGAAAGGGCTGCTGTTTCCAAATCAGAAAGAGGTTCATTACATCGGAGGTTCTGAAGTGCTGCCGCCTCCATTGGAGACAGAACGGGAAACAGAGGTGATCAGAAGACTCGGATCAGAATATGATCAGGAAGCGAAAAAAATGTTAATTGAGCACAATCTGCGTCTGGTCGTGTACATAGCAAAAAAATTTGATAATACCGGAGTGGGAGTAGAGGATCTGATTTCAATCGGAACAATCGGTCTGATCAAAGCGATCAACACATTCAATCCAACCAAAAAGATCAAGCTTGCCACCTATGCATCCCGCTGTATTGAAAATGAAATACTGATGTATCTGCGAAGAAACAGTAAGACTAAAATGGAAGTTTCCATTGACGAGCCTTTAAACGTGGATTGGGACGGCAACGAACTGCTGTTGTCTGATATCCTCGGAACAGAGGAGGATACCATCTATCGGGATCTGGAAACGGAAGCGGAGAGAAAGCTTCTGGTGCGTGCCATCAACCAGTTATCCAGTCGGGAAAAGCTCATTGTTAAGATGCGTTTTGGTCTGGATAATCCCGATGGAATCGAAAAAACTCAGAAAGAAGTAGCAGATTTACTGGGAATTTCACAGTCATACATTTCCCGTCTGGAGAAGAAGATCATGCAGAGATTGAAGCGGGAAATCGTGCGTTATGAGTAAATTAGAAGAATCCTCAAAAAGTGCTTTCACTCCGTAAAAAAGGTGTTATAATGAGAAAAAAGGGTGGTGAAGCTATATGAAACTTACATTTATAGGAGCAGCCCATGAGGTGACCGGAAGTTGTCATTTGCTGCAGGCAGCGGGGAAAAATATTTTAATTGACTGTGGTATGGAGCAGGGACCGGACCTGTATGAAAACCCGGGACTTCCCATTGCAGCGGGAGAAGTGGACTATGTATTTTTGACACATGCACACATCGATCATTCAGGTCTTTTGCCCCTTTTGTGCAAGAATGGATTTAAAGGGCAGATATTGACCACATTTGCCACAGCGGATTTATGTAACATTATGCTTCGTGACAGCGCGCATATTCAGGAATTTGAAGCTGAATGGCGCAACCGGAAAGGAAGACGTGCCGGAGTGCCGGAGTTTGAGCCGCTTTACGTGATGGCAGATGCAGAGGCTGCGATCAATCTTTTCGTTCCATGTGGATATGGAGAACGGCTTCATATTTGCGATGGGGTGGAAATCCGGTTTACAGATGTCGGCCATTTGCTTGGTTCGGCAAGTATTGAGGTCTGGATTACCGAAGGTGAGATTAGCAGGAAGATCGTATTTTCAGGAGATGTGGGGAATGTGGATCAGCCGATCATCAAAGATCCAAGGTGTACGGATACCGCAGATTATGTGGTAGTGGAATCCACCTATGGAAACCGGGTACATTCTTCGGAGAAGATAGATTATGTTTCTGAATTTACGAGAATTTTGAAAGAAACTTTTGATGCAGGCGGTAATGTCGTGATCCCGTCATTTGCAGTGGGACGTACGCAGGAGATGCTGTATTTCATCCGGGAGATCAAAGAACATGGACTTTTGCCGGAATATTCTGATTTTGAGGTATATCTGGACAGTCCACTGGCAATTGAAGCGACCAAAGTGTTTACAAAAAATATGCGGGAATGCTTCGATGAAGAAGCAATCAAACTGGTGGATGAGGGGATCAATCCTCTGGTATTTCCGGGGTTGAAGACATCCGTTACAAGTGATGATTCGAAACTGATTAATTTTATCGAAAAGCCGAAAGTAATTATTTCTGCATCGGGTATGTGTGACGCAGGACGGATCCGTCATCATTTGAAACACAATTTGTGGAGAAAAGAATGTACAATTCTGTTTGTGGGATATCAGGCGAACGGGACATTAGGAAGGCGGCTTCTGGAAGGTGAGAAGAATATCAAGCTGTTTGGAGAGCCGATCGAGGTTCATGCCAGAATTGAAAGTCTTCACGGAATCAGTGGTCATGCAGATATGAATGGTCTGATAGCATGGCTGAAAGGATTTAAGACACCGCTTCAGCATGTATTTGTGGTGCATGGCGAAGACACTGTGACGGAAGAATTTGCGCAGAAAGTAGAAGAGACGCTTGGATGTCCGGCGTGGGCGCCATTCCCGAACGGGGAAGTCGATCTGGCTGCGAATGAGATCTTAAACGAAGGTGTGCGGATTGCCGTGAAAGGCAAGAAGCCATCCCAGAAGAAAGCAGACGCTGCATTTGAGCGTCTTATCGCAGCAGGAAGAAGACTTTTGGATGTTATTTACAGACGAGAGGGAATTCCGAATAAAGACAAAGCAAAATTTGAAAGTCAGATCAATAATCTTGCTGATAAATGGGATCGTTGGGAATAGTGAGAAAGAGAAGATCACGGATGGGAGAAATCTCATCCGTGGTTTTTTGTGAGAAAAAATGAGGCTTGTTAATGACTCTGAATACGTGAAATGGTACAATGAAGATAGGAGGCAAAAGATATGAAAGGGAGTCTGGTACCATGTGGTCATACATTTAGTGATTTCCAGATTTATGATGAGAAGACTGCAAAGGAAGAATGTATCAAAATGGTTAGAAATATTATGGAATATTGGAAAGCAGAGGCGGCAAGAATTGAACAGGAACAAAATTTATAAAAAGAAAGTTCTTTTTGAAATTTAGAAATGCACATTGCTTTTTCTTTGTATGGGACTGTCAGATTTAAGACTTTGATTTGTCAAATGAGAGACTAAATAATTAGAAGGAGGCAAAGGTATGACGGCATATGTGTTTTTTATGATTTTCTGCAGTTTGATCGGTGTGGCAGTAGGAGCAATCGCAGTATTTGGCATTTTTGCCATTCGGCGGGCAATCAGAAACAAAAAGCAGGAAAAAGAGTCAGAAAAGAAATAAAATGAAGAAGAGGTCATAGAGGGATACGTAGCTTGTCAAGGAGTAAAACTTTTTTTATTTTCCGTAAAACCGCATAGACTGCCTGCAGATGGTGAATTCTTTTAACTAGAAACAGGACAGGAGGATTCACAAATGGCAGGAAATAAAGTGGAATTATGCGGGGTAAACACAGCGAAGCTCCCGCTTTTGAAAGAAGAGGAAAAGGAAGAGCTTCTTGCAAGGATCAAGGAGGGGGACGAAGACGCAAGAGAACAGTATATCAAGGGTAATTTAAGACTGGTACTCAGTGTGATCAAACGGTTTTCATCCAGCAGTGAAAATGCCGATGATCTGTTTCAGATCGGCTGTGTGGGACTGATGAAAGCAGTCGATCATTTTGACCCCTCAAGGCTGGTAAAGTTTTCGACGTATGCAGTTCCGATGATCATCGGTGAGATCAGACGATATCTGCGGGACAATAATTCTATCCGTGTGAGCCGTTCTCTGCGTGATACGGCATATAAAGCAATCTACGCCAAAGAAGGATTTGTGAAGAAATATTCCAAAGAGCCTACGGTGCAGGAAATTGCTGAGGAGATCGGGATATCCAAGGAAGATATCGTGTTTGCACTGGATGCAATCCAGATGCCGGTCAGTCTTCATGAACCGGTATACAGCGACGGAGGCGATACGCTGTATATCATGGATCAGGTGAGTGATAAAAAGAACCGGGAAGAAAACTGGGTAGAAGAGCTGTCGCTGGAGGCAGCGATGGAACGCCTCAATGAACGGGAACGTTTTATCATCCAGCTTCGATTTTTTGAAGGAAAGACACAGATGGAGGTGGCAGAACAGATTCAGATTTCGCAGGCGCAGGTGAGCCGGCTGGAAAAAAATGCATTGAAAATAATGAAACAATATCTGTTGGGCTAAAGGCTGTTATTCTTTCCAGTAACAAAATTTCAGAGAAAACTGCATAAAAATGATTTTACGGTTGAAATTTCCAGAACTTCATACTATGATAAGCACGTAGAATAGATGGAGGAGATGGAGACGATGATGTATAAGAGCTGTATTTTTGACTTGGATGGAACACTGACCGATACGCTGGACTCTCTTACATTTTCTGTGAATCTGACCATGAAAGAGATGGGACTGCCAGAGATTACAAGAGATCAGTGCCGGATGTTTGTGGGAAACGGAAGCAGAGTTCTTCTGGAAAAAGCACTGCGTGCCGCGTCAGAAGAAGCTTTAGAGAGGCTGGAGGAAGCGATGGAAATATATGGGAGAGTCTTCAATGAGAATTGTATGTATCATGTGGCTCCCTACGAAGGAATCGTGCAGCTTCTGGGTACATTAAAAGAGCAGGGAATCAGATGCGCTGTTCTTTCCAATAAACCGGACAGACAGGCGGTTCATGTTGTGGAAACTGTATTTGGAAAAGATCTCTTTTTTAAAGTGCAGGGACAGAAAGAAGGCGTGCCGAGAAAGCCGGATCCGACAGCAGTCCTTCAGATTGCAGGGGAGATGGGAGCAACTCCTGAAGAGACCATCTATATCGGAGACTCCGAAGTAGATATCAGGACCGGACATGCAGCCGGGATGCGCACGATAGGCGTTTCCTGGGGATTTCGAAGCAGAGAGGTCTTAAAGGAAGCGAACGCAGCGTATATCGTGGATACGGCACAGGAGCTTCTGGAACTGATATCCGCATGGGAAGAGAAAAAAGGGAGGTAACGGAGCATGAATGAATACGATGAGGAATGTCTGCTTACGTTTCTGAAAAAACAATCGCAGCTTTTTGACGAGCCGGTGGCAGAGACAATGGAAGAGGCAGAGGCTTTTCTGGAAGACTGTATGGCGGTCGTAGTAGATTCTCTGGATGAAGTAAGAGAATATTTTGAGGAGAGCGGTGCAGACGTGGAGAATATGGATGCGGAAGAACTCGAAGAGGCATCTGAAGTATTCCCGCTTTCAGGTGGACGCTATCTGATCGTGGAAGGGTAAAAGACAATCAAAGATATGCAGGAAGCCGCAGTTTTGTTGACTGCGGCTTTTTCTACGGCCTGCCGGATGGCATTTAGAATGATCTGAGAAGTATAAGGCGCGTCATCGGACAATTCCACGGCGTCCAGTGACTGAGTGTCATAAATCTGGTCGGCAATTTCTTCGATCGCAGGCTGGATCAGAGGAAACATTGTAGTCACGGTTTCATCCAGGTTGGCAAACCGGATGGAATTGATCCTGGAGCTGTCCACAGATACTTCCACTTCCAGATTTGTGTTGTTCAGTGTGAGGGTGGATGTGTAAGTACCAGGTGTATACTGTTTGTGAGATGTTTGCTTTTTGTCTGTATGTCCGGGACCAAACATGACGAAAAGCAGCACGATCAGAAGAATACAAAGGAGCGCGAACACAGCAGTATAGATGAGCTCCTTTGTGTGAAGGACAACGATTTTTGTTTTGGAATCCATAAGAATAATCCCCCTTGTTTTTTATCATTTTATGAGGCATATCCGGAAAATATTCCCGTCTTTTGCGTGACAAAAGCCGGGGAATCCTGTAAAATAGGTAACGCAGTTTAAAAGGACAGATTGGAAAAAGAAGAGGTGGACAACTATGTTTATCATTGTAGGACTTGGAAATCCGACACCAGAATATGAGGGAACGAGACACAATGTCGGATTTGAAGTAATAGATGCACTGGCACGAAAATATAATATTGATGTAGATACGAAAAAACACAGAGCTTATATCGGAAAAGGAATGATTGAGGGGCAGAAGGTAATCCTGGCAAAACCTCAGACTTATATGAATCTGAGCGGGGAAAGCGTCAGAAGTCTTCTGGACTATTATAAAGTGGATGAAGAGCAGGAGCTTCTTGTCATTTATGACGATATCAGCCTGGGAGTGGGGCAGATAAGGATTCGGGCGAAAGGAAGTGCCGGAGGGCATAACGGGATCAAAAATATCATTGCCCATTTGGGTGGACAGGTATTTCCCCGTATTAAAGTAGGTGTGGGAGAAAAACCGCCGAAATGGGATCTGGCTGATTATGTGCTGGGACATTTTTCAAAAGAAGAACAGGAACAGATGGAAGAGGGATATGAACATGCAGTTTGTGCAGTGAAGGAGATTGTGACAGGCAATATCGAGGCTGCAATGAACGAGTATAATCGGAAAAAGAAGGAAAAATAAAATGATGCAGGCTTTTATCGCACCGCTTGCGGAACTTGCAGAATATCAGGAGATTTTACAGAAGCGAAGGAAAGAAAAGGGGATTTTGCAGATCGCAGGCTGTGTCAATTCACAAAAAACACATTTGATGTATGCGCTTGGCGATGGTTTTTCTTACAAGATCATCGTTTTTTCCAGTGAAGAAAAAGCGCAGAAGGCATATGAAGAATATCGCTTTTTAGATTCCGGGGTATTGTATTATCCGGCAAGAGATTTGTTGTTTTACCATGCGGATATCAAAGGAAATTATCTGATGAAGCAGCGGATGGAAGTGATCCGCAGTATGGTGACAAGACAAAAGAATCAGGAGATTACAGTGATCACGACTATGGATGCTTTTCTGGACGGGCTTTCTCCGGCAGAGGAAATCGTTTCGAAGCGGATTCAGATCTCATCCGGAGATACTGTTGATTTTACTAAGCTTCAGGAGAGACTTTCCGGCCTGGGGTATGCGCGGGAAGTACAGATTGAAGGACCGGGACAGTTTGCAGTGCGCGGCGGGATCCTGGATATTTTTCCGCTTACAGAAGAGATTCCGGTGCGTGTGGAGCTCTGGGGCGATGAGGTAGATTCGATCCGGACATTTGACGTAGAAAGTCAGCGTTCGATTGAAAACCTGCAGAAAATTGAGATTTATCCGGCAGCAGAACTGCAGAGTCAGAAGAAGCAGTCTTTTCTGGAGTATTTTCCGACAGAAGAGTCGATCCTGTTTCTGGATGAGCCGCAGAGGCTGATTGAAAAAGCAAATGAGATTGAAGAGGAATTTCAGGAGAGCGTCCGCAAGCGGGAAGAGGCCGGGCTGGAAGAAACGCAGGAGCTTACAGTATATCCGGTGCTGGAAATCTTAAACCGGATCAATCAGTTTTACGGAGTGGCATTTACCGCGCTGGAAGGAAAATGCAGGGGGTTAAAGATCCGGGAAACAGATTATATTCAGACGAAGGGTGTCAATCCGTATAACAACAGTTTTGAGATGCTCACAAGGGATTTGAAGCGGCTGAAAAGAAATCAGTACCGGGTGATCTTGCTGTCTGGTTCCAGGACAAGAGCAAAGCGCCTGGCGGAAGATCTGAGGGATTATGATCTGAGCAGCTTCTACAGCGAAGATATGGATCGTGAAGTGCAGCCGGGGGAAATTATGGTGGCATACGGGCATGTGACACAGGGATATGAATATCCGATGCTGAAATTCATGGTGATCTCTGAAACAGATATTTTTGGCAGACAGAAGAAAAAGAAACGCAGAAAACTATATGAAGGACAGAAAATCCAAAGTTTCTCCGAATTAAAGGTTGGAGATTATGTGGTACATGAAAATCATGGTCTGGGTATCTATCAGGGAATTGAAAAGATTGAAGTAGATAAGATCACCAAAGATTATATGAAAATTTCTTATGCGGGAGGAAGCAGCCTGTATATTCTTGCAACGCAGCTGGATCTGATCCAGAAGTATGCAGGAGCAGATGCAAAAAAGCCAAAGCTGAACAAGCTGGGAAGTAACCAGTGGACGAAAACAAAGAATCAGGTGCGCGGGGCAGTCAGACAGATTGCCAGGGATCTGGTGGAGCTGTATGCGGCAAGGCAGCAGGAGAATGGATATCAGTATGAACCGGATACGGTCTGGCAGAAGGAATTTGAAGAAATGTTCCCGTTTGAGGAGACCGATGACCAGCTGCAGGCGATCGCCGATACCAAGCAGGACATGGAGAGCAAAAAGATCATGGACCGCCTGATCTGCGGAGACGTCGGATACGGAAAGACGGAAATTGCCATTCGGGCTGCATTTAAGGCGATCCAGGACGGAAAACAGGTGGTATATCTGGTGCCGACAACGATTCTGGCACAGCAGCATTACAACACGTTTGTGCAGAGGATGAAAGAATTTCCGGTGCGCGTGGATTTGCTCTGCCGGTTTCGGACGCCTGCCCAACAGAAGAAGACAACAGAAGATCTGAAAAAAGGACTGGTGGATATTCTGATCGGGACGCATCGTGTTTTGTCAAAGGATGTGGAATTTAAGGATCTGGGACTTTTGATCATAGATGAAGAGCAGCGATTTGGCGTGACACACAAAGAGAAGATTAAAAAACTGCGGGAAAATGTGGATGTACTGACGCTGACTGCCACGCCGATCCCGCGGACGCTGCATATGAGTTTGATTGGAATCCGCGATATGAGCGTGCTGGAAGAGGCGCCGATGGATCGGATGCCGATCCAGACATATGTGATGGAGTACAATGATGAGATGGTCCGTGAAGCTATTCAAAGAGAACTGGATCGGGACGGACAGGTGTATTATGTATATAACCGGGTAAGTGATATTGCGGAAATTGCAGATCATGTGCAGAAACTTGTTCCGGACGCGACAGTGGCGTTTGCTCACGGGCAGATGGCGGAGCATGAGCTGGAAAATATCATGTATGATTTCATCAACGGAGACATTGATGTGCTGGTGTCAACAACGATTATTGAGACCGGACTGGATATTTCCAATGCCAATACGATGATCATCCATGACGCAGATCGTCTGGGACTTTCTCAAATGTACCAGCTGCGGGGGCGTGTGGGAAGATCCAATCGGATGGCGTATGCATTTCTCCTGTACCGAAGAGACAAGCTGCTAAAGGAAGTGGCGGAAAAAAGACTGGCGGCAATCCGGGAGTTTACAGATCTTGGTTCCGGATTTAAAATTGCGATGCGGGATCTGGAAATTCGTGGGGCAGGAAATCTTCTGGGTGCAGAACAGCATGGGCATATGGAGGCTGTCGGATATGATCTGTACTGCAAGATGCTCAATGAAGCGGTAAAACAGTTAAAAGGCGGAACCGAGGAGGAAATCTATACGACCGTGATGGATCTGAATGTGGATGCGTATATCCCGAATTCCTATATTCCGAACGAATATCAGAAGCTGGATATTTACAAGCGGATCGCGGGAATTGAAGATGAGGAAGAGATGGATGATATGCTGGAGGAGCTTATCGACCGGTTCGGGGATGTACCAAGAAAGGTACAGCAGCTTCTTCAGATCGCAGGTCTTAAAGCGCTTGCACATTCAGCTTATGTGACGGCAGTGGAACAAAAAGGAGAAGAATTCCGGTTTACCATGTATGAAAAAGCGAAGGTCAATCCGCAGAAAATTCCTCCGTTGATTCAGAGCTACCGGGGAAATCTGGTGTTTAAGGCGGAGGCAGTGCCGTATTTTGTCTATTATAAAAAGGGTAGAAATAAAAAGGAAAAGGATGAAACGGTTCTGGAACTTGTGAAAAAGCTCTTAAATGATATAAAGAGCTTGTTAGAGGAGAAAAAAGACGTTATAATGAAATAATTAGGTACAATTAGAGGAGGAATTTATGGTTGGATTGAAAAAAAGAGGTGTGATCACCGCAGTTGCCGGTATTTTAGCGGCGGTTACGATAACAGGATGCAGTGCTGCCCCTGATAATGATGCTACAGTAGTAACGGTCGGAACAGAGAAGGTTTCGTATGGTGTTGCTAATTTTTATGCGCGTATGCAGCAGGCGCAGTATGAGTCGTTTTATGCAGGCCTGATGGGGATGAGTGCGGACACAATGTGGAGCCAGGAAGTGGAAGAAGGCAAGACATATGAGGAGAATATGAAAGACAGTATTTTAGAGTCTCTGGAAAATATGTATCTTGTAAAACAGCATGCTTCTGAATATAAAGTGGAGTTGACAGACGAAGAAAAGAAGAAGATCGACAAAGCCGCAGAGGAGTTTGTGGAAGACAACACATTGGAGGACAAAGAAGTTGTGTCCGGATATAAAAAATATGTCAAAGAATATCTGGAACTTGCTACGATTCAGCAGAAGATGGATGCACCAATGAAAGAGGGCGTGGATGAAAATGTTTCAGATGAGGATGCAGCACAAAAGAAGATCGAGTATGTCCAGTTCTCTTATACGAAGAAGGATGATTCCGGACAGTCTGTTCAGATGACTGACGATGAAAAGAAGGCAGAAAAAGAAAAGGCACAGACCTTTCTGGATACAGTCAGCGCAGATCCGGACAAGGACATGAATGCAGCAGCAGCTTCGGCAGAAAAAGAAGTGCAGACGGCGACATTTGATTCTGAGTCCAGCACACTGAACGCAGATCTTTTAAAGGCGGCAGATGCGCTGGAAAATGTAGGGGACGTGACAAGCCTGATTGAGACAGACGATGGAATCTATGTGGCGAAGCTGACAAGCAAGCTGGATCGTGAGGCAACAGATCAGAAGAAAAAGGAAATCGTAGAAGAGCGCAAGCAGAAACAGTATGAAGATCAGGTGGAAACATGGCGCAAAGAGACTGACATCAAGGTAGACAAAAAAGAATGGAAAAAAGTAGACTTTGAAGATCAGGGTGTGAATGTAAAGCAGACAGCGACTGATTCAGAAAAATAGAATGTAGGAAAAAGGAGAAGAAATCCTAAAAAAATGAGGGATTTCTTCTCCTTTTTATTTGCGCCGTCGGAAAATCTGTACAAGAACAATCAGCAATAAAAGGGCGGACAGACTGTATCCGAGGAAACTGATCCAAGGGAGTCCAAACCACTTTGGAATGCTGTAAATGTCCGAGGCAAGACCTGATCCGATAAACAGGGCAGCAGAAAGAATCGTCAAAAGCACCCGGTTTGTAATGGAATAAACATCACGGCGGAAATGCTCGCCATCAGAAAGCTGCAGGTTGACTTGTGCCTGCCCGTTTTTTGTAATGTTCAAAAGATCAGAAAGCTGGGCAGGGATGTTGAGGGATTTGTCCAGTGAAGTATAAACCTGGCGTCCCTTATGTTTTAAAATGTGCCTTGCATCCAGCTCATGGATCAGCAGATTGGACATATGTACAGATAAAATCCGCAACAGATTTACATCCGGAGCACATGCACTTAAAGTTCCTTCGATCGTGATCATGCTTCGCGCAAGCAGTGTGACATCCGGGATAATTGCAAGCCGGTGATCCTTGACCAGCTGCAGGAGCCGTTCGATCAGATCGCCAAGCCGCATGGTGCCGAAGTCCATGGAAACATACTTGCTGACAATATCATCAATATCCGTGTACAGGCGGGCATGGTTGACACGCTCCTGAGGTTCGGCAAACGCGAGTAATACGTTTTTCAGAGAATAAATATCATTCTCAAGAAGTGCTGTAATCGCTTTGCGAAGCAGCAGCTTGGTGTTGGAAGACAGATGTCCTGCCATTCCGAGATCCAGCCATGCAATCTGCCCCTTGCTGATCCAGAGATTTCCAGGATGCGGATCCGCATGGAAAAATCCATCCTCCAAAATCTGTTTACAGTAGTTTTCCGCTGTCTTTTCGCCAATTTCAGTCATGTCGTAGCCAAGACTTTTTAGTTCCGCTATATGGTCGATCTGGATTCCGTCGATATAGTCCATGACAAGAAGTCTTGGAGTCGTCAGTTCGTGATATACCACGGGGCAGGTCGTATAGGCGATTTCTTTTTGGTTGGCGTAAAACAGATCTAGATTGGCGGCCTCTTTTTCAAAGTCAATCTCTTCTCTGGTAGTCTCCCAGAGTTCATCTAAAATCGTATGAAAGTCGATCAGATTTTTAGTTCCCAGTGTCAGTTTTAAAATACCGGAAGCTTTTTTTAAAAGCCGGATATCATTTTCCATCGTCTTTTGGATGGCCGGTCGTTGTACCTTTAAAACAACCTTTGTTCCGTCTTTTAGCTGTGCGGGATGTACCTGTGCAATGGAAGCAGAGCCAAGCGGAGTCTGTTCGATGGAAGAAAAAATGTCAGAGACAGGTCGCTGTAATTCGGATTCAATGATTGAGACTGCAGTCTCATATGGCATGGGGATCACATCGGTACGAAGCCTTGTCAGTTCCTGACAGTATACTTCCGGGAGCATATCGGAACGCATGGACATGATCTGCCCCAGCTTGACATAAGTAGGGCCCAGATCTTCCAGGATCTCGCGGAGCTTGACCGGTGTCAGACCCGAGGTCAGCTGGTGTTTTTTTAAAACTTTTAAAATCTCGTTCAGCCGCCTGCCGGAGGCGGCTGAATCTTCTTCCGTGTATGATGGATACCGGGAAGGATCCATTGTTTTTTGTTCTTTATTCATTCTGATTCTTCGGGTGTCCTTTCATCGGAGGTAATATCTGGATCTTCAGGCTGTTCTTTTCTTGCTTCTTCTGTCTGGGCAATCTTTTCTTTCAGAGCGTTTAATTCCTCTTCGGTCATCTGATCGACAGAATTCATGGCATCTGTATAATTCCTGGTAACGGTGACAGAAATATGTTCTTTGACTTTTTCTTTTGCTGTATGTTTCAGTTCTTCATTGAGCATTCTGCCCTGTGCAACGGTCAGTTCGCCTTTTTCTACCAGATCATCGATCAGTTCTTTTGCGTTTTCTGCAGTAGAGGCGACAGCACCTACACCTGCTAAAAATACTTTTCTTAATCCTTCTGTGAATTCCATAAAGACCATCCTTTCTTGAAGTACATGATTGTCATTTGTTGTTTTCTCTATTATAGCATGTATCAGGAGGAACGTTTCTTACTTTTTTGTTAAAAATATGAAAAAAGTAAGAGGAAAAAAGCAAAATATGGTATAATTTTCTATATCAGACAGGGGAGGAAACAGGTGTGGAAAAAGTAAGAGAGAAGGTACTTTTTGCACTGCAGGAAGTACAGAGGGCAGTGATTGGAAAACAGGAAGTGACAGAGACGGTGATGAAAGCATTTTTGGCGGGTGGGCATGTGCTGGTGGAGGATATTCCGGGACTTGGCAAGACGACCATGGCGATTGCTTTTTCCAGAGCGATCGGACTGCAGAAGCGCAGGGTGCAGTTTACACCGGATGTACTTCCGTCAGATCTGACCGGATTTACCATCTACCAGAAAGAGAGAAATGCGTTTGTATATCATCCGGGAGCCGTGGTCTGCAACCTGCTTCTGGCAGATGAGATTAACCGGGCGTCTCCGAAGACACAGTCAGCCCTTTTGGAAGTGATGGAAGAGGGGCAGGTGACCGTGGATGGAAAAACCAGAAAGATTGCTCCGCCGTTTCTGGTGATCGCTACGGAAAATCCGTCCGGCTCCGCAGGGACGCAGTTGCTTCCGGAATCTCAGTTGGATCGTTTTATGGTCTGTGTAAAGATGGGATATCCGACAATTCGCGAAGAGATGGAGATTCTGCGAAAAAATGAGAATGGCCGTACGTCAGATGCCGTTCAACAGGTGATGACAAAGGAAGAACTTGAGGAAGCACAGCGGGAGACTGCACAGATTTTTATGCATGAGCGGATTCTGGAATATCTGGTGCAGCTGGCACAGGCTACTAGGGAACATGAGATGCTGGAGCTGGGGATGAGTCCAAGAGGAACAGTGGCACTTGCAAAGATGGCGAAAGCGGGTGCGTATCTGGCAGGAAGAGAATATGTGGTTCCGGCAGATGTCAGGGGAGTGTTTCGGGAGACTGCACAGCATCGGATCCTGTTAAATACAAGGGCAAGGATCAGCAAAGTAAAACAGAAGGAAGTACTGCAGGAAATTTTGTCCGCAGTAGAATCACCATCATTGAAAAAGCGATAAAAAGGAGCGTATATGGGAAAACGGATGATAACATATCTTCTGGTGCTTGGCGCAGTGGGATATCTGTTTTTGATGTATATTTATCCGGCACTGAGCGGGCTGTTGATTTTTGTGCTTCTGTATCCGGCGGCAGGAATCGTTTATCTTATTTTTGCGGGGAGAGGACTTTCTGCCAGAGTAAAGCGACTCTCGGATTACGGAGAAAAAGAACAGCAAATGAAAGTCAGTATACAGGTTTGCAAGGAAAGTTCTCTTTGGATCGGAAAGTGCAGGATTCTGCTGGAAATGGAACATGCAGTATCCGGCATCAGACAAAAAGACAGTTTATGGCTTTCTGAAAAGCAGGCAGACTATACATTTGAACCAGACAGGTGCGGAGAGTGGAAGCTGACGATTACAGAAGTGAGAATCTATGATTTTATCGGAATTTTATCTGTGGGTAAAAAGCAGCAGGAAAAGGAGCGATTCACAGTCCTGCCGAAGATCTGTGCAATGCCGGTAGAGATTGGGAGAAGGACGCGGGAATTTCCGGTTGAGCCGGAAACCTATTCCAATGAAAGGGGTGGGCAGGATGCTACGGAAATCTATCAGATCCGGGAGTATCACATTCCGGATCCGGTGCAGATGATCCACTGGAAGATCAGTGCCAAGGCGGGAAAAATGATGGTCAAAGAATCCAGTCATCCTCTTGGATGTGCGGTATGTATCAGACTTTGGCTTTCGAATGCAGCGAAAGATTTCAAAAAGCTGGAGCGTATGATGGAGATTTGTGCTTCACTTTCCAGGACTCTGGTAGAAGAACACTGTATGCACGTTGTGGCATGGTTTGATCAGAAAAACGTCCGTGTTGTGCGATGGCGCGTGAAGGATGAGGAGACGTTTTATGAAATGCTCTGGGAGCTGATGGAAGCAGTCCCTGCAGCGAAACGAGAGGAAGAGCAAAGCGGGTTTGAAGAAGTGTTTCGAACACAGAATTTTTCCAGTGTTCTTGTCCTGGACGGACAGGGGATTCAGGGATGGAATGATACTGGGATTATCCAGGTGTGATATGGGGAGAAGGGGTATGAAAAGAAAAAAGAAGGATTTGAATCAACATAGCTGGAAAGTTCATATCTTACAGTTTCTTACCGTTGGTTTTGCACTGTGGTCCTGGTGGGAGACTGCAGCCGGAGTGAATTTGACGCAGAAATTACCTCAGGATCAGACAGAGAGGTGGATGGCAGTACTTTTGATCACCGGGTTTTTAGGGAGTGTCTGGCTTGGGACAATGCTGGTAAAAAGAAAGAAGCTCCTGCTTTGTATTTCTGCGGTTTTCTATCTTGTACCAGTGATATATGCGGCGGTTTTGACGTATTTCCCGGATCCGAGAGAATGCTGGTTTCAGATGATTGCAGCCGGATTGTATGTGACAGTGCTTACATCGATGTCTTGTAATGTTCTGCAGAATGTCTGCATTGCGGGAATAAGCTTCGTATTTCTGGCATTTTGTTCGGTCCAGCTGGGAGAGCAGATGGAGCCGATGAAAGAAAAAGAAGATGGGGTATATCGGACGACCAGACGATATGTGAAAGAGCATGTAATCCAGAAAGCAGAAGAGACGTGGAATGCATGGAGTGCAGACAGGCAGACAAGAAAAGAAACACAGACGAAAACGGAAGAGCAAAAGGAAGAGTCAGAAAAAGAGGAACAAAAAACACAGGCAAAGATCCCGCAGACAGAGCAGAATATGATTCCGGAAGAGACAGGCATGGATTCTTCCGGCGGTATGGAAGATTTGCGGGAGCTGGGCAGCTTTGTACCCAGGAAGGGTGTGTTGTTCACTGTGACGCAGGAGGAAATGCCGACAGATACGATTTATGTTTCGGAGAAATATGGAAAAGAATATGACGGGGGATCCTGGAGTGAAGGAAGTGCGACGGATCCGGCAAGTGTATATTTGCAGTATCCATCTTCTTTGAAGCAATTTCGCAAATTGTGCAACGAACTGCAGGAAGCAGATTCTTTTGAAGAAGCAGAGCGGTTCGTGGAAGAAACATTAAAACGTCAGGCTGTGTATGATGTAAATCCGGGGTCGACACCGTCCGGCGAGGATTTTGCGGAGTACTTTTTGTTTGAAAACCACAGAGGATTTTGTGTGCATTTTGCAACGGCTGCAACTTTGATGTATCGAATGCTGGGGATTCCGGCCAGATTTGCAGAAGGTTATGCCATTCCGGTATCTGCATTTTCACAGCAGGAAAATGGGCAATATGTGGCAGAAGTTGAGGGCAGCATGGGCCATGCCTGGTGTGAAGTCTGGCAGGAGGATACCGGCTGGAAGGTCGAGGATCATACAGGTGCAGCTTCTGCGTTGGAAAATGTGGAGAGGGCAAGAGCATCATCGGATATGTGGCAGCAGATCCGAGAGGCGATCTTTCAGTGTTTGAAGGTGATCGGCGTTATACTTCTGATGTTCGCGCTGATAATATTGCAGGCGTGGATACGGACTGTGCGGAAACGAAAACGGTGTCGAACAGGATCAATCGATGTAAGGGTACGGTTTGTTTATCAGAGCCTGTACGAGGTTGCAGAGTTTCTGCATCCATCCGGGGAAGATCCATTTTCAATGCAAGGAAAAGAAGCGGTGAAGAAATCTCTTCCGGAACTGGAAGAGACCGATCTAAACTGGATGTATGATACGATGATGCGCACTATGTTCTATAAAGGCTGTGATATCCGCGATGGAGAACAGATGTATCGTTTGTATGGACAATGCAGAAAAAAAGTAAAACAAGGATTAAACGCCTGGAAAAAGCTGCAGTGGAATGTGATAAAATGTTTTCCATAGATAAAAAACAGATTATGTTTATAAAGAGAAAATGAAGTGACTGTGACAAATTTTTAGATTTCGTTCATTGCTTTTGCTGAAAGAAACTTGTATAATTGCATGTATTGGAATTCTACAGGAGATGGGAGAAACGAAAGAACATGTTTTGCTTCGATTGAAGGAGAAGTTTAAGCTCTCAGATACGGATGCAAATCAATATTTAGAAAAATACTGGAAAGAGTGAATTGATATACAAGAAAAAGCAACATTTCATGTTTTGTTGACATGGAATGTTGCTTTCTTTCATGGTGGAAGTTCTCTGTATATAAATCATACTTGTTTTCGGGCTGATTGTGAAATTTTTTGAAACACTGTCAGTAGTCTTCGATTATCTTCTGGATCCATGATGCAGAAGCGGACAAATTCTCCCTCTAATCCGGTGAAGGAAGAACAGTCCCGGATCATCAGTCCTTCCCGGATACAGGCTTCAAATACGTCAGATGAAGTCAGTCCATCTTTTTGGATCTGTACCAGCAAAAAGTTGGCATAAGCCGGATAAACATAGAAAAAAGGAAGTTCACGCAATTTTGTATACATGTATTCACGCTCGGAAAGTATCAAATTGCGTGTCTTTTTTATATACTCTTTGTCTTGAAACAAAAGTTCGCCGGCGAATGCGCCAAGGCTGTTTAATGACCATGGAATCTGTTTGCTTTTCAATTTTTTGAGAAATTCAACATTTCCGGTGATACCGTACCCGAACCGCATACCAGGAGCGGCAAAAAATTTGGAAACACCACGCAGTACCATCAGGTTCTGGAAATTTTGGGTCAAAGGAACTGCGGTGACGGCATCTACATCAGGTGCAAACTCCACGTACGTTTCATCGATCATCACAAAGATGTTGTGATCCTGACAAAACTCCAGCAGCTTTATCAGCTCCGGATGAAAAATTGCGGAAGAAGTCGGATTGTTCGGATTGCATAAAATAAGAAAATCAATCTGCTTTTTAGCCAGCGCCAGACACAGTCCCTCTACAGACAATTGGAAATCCTGTTCCGGTTTCAGATAAAAGCAGTCGATCGTGCTGTCTGAAAATCCAAGTTCTCTGGAGTATTCGGAATAAGTGGGTCCAAGGATCATAGTATGCTTTGGACGGCGTTCCTCGATCAGCAGGGAAATCAGTTCACTGGAACCATTGCCCGGCAGGATAAAGTCTTCAGGAATCTGACAGTATGTGGAGAGTATGTTTCTAAGACTGGTATAGCTCCGATCCGGGTAGGAAGAGAGCAGATCCAGATGAGCTGCAAGAGCTTTTTTTACCTGTTCGGAAAGTCCGAGCGGATTTACGTTAGCACCAAAATTGACAATATCATCTTTTTTTAATCCGTAGTGTTCGCACACTTTTTCAATATCACTTCCGTGAAATTCCAGTTTTGTATTCATGTATACAATCCCCTTTTAAATTCTTTGATTCCACCGTTGCAAGAAATACAGTGTTGATGTTATAATACTTTATTATAGTGTGTTTACAAAAAAATGCAACGTAAGAAGAATGAGCAGGTGACGAATTTGAAGAATAAAATTAAACGCCTTTCAAAAGGAGATTTTCATATTCCACAGCCGGAGATTATTTTCCCGGAGACGCGGATCATCATGCGTGTCGGAGAAGGCGAGATGTACAAAGGAAGCTTTTCTCTCCAGAATCAGGGAGAGGGGACAATCCGTGGACTGGTTTATCCATCGTCTTTTCGGGTACGCTGTGAGGAGCAGGGATTTGATGGGAATCCGGTGAACATCTCTTATACATATGACGGATCCGGTCTGGTTCCGGGACATGTGGAACACGGAAAATTTACCATTGTGTGCAATGGCGGAGAGTATGAGGTGGCATTTACTGCCATTATTGAAAAGCCGTTTGTAATGACAACTTATGGAAAAGTACAGAGTCTGGAAGATTTTAAGAAGCTGTCTTTTCGGGATCCGGCGGAGGCAGAAAAGCTGTTCCGTTCCAGAGATTTTTATGAGATCCTGAAGTATGAGGATAAGCGGATTCAGGCATTGTATGACAATATGAGAAAATGGGAGCTGGATCAGCAGGCGTTGGAAGAGTTTTTGGTGGGCTGCAAGCAGAAAGAGAAGATTTTTCTGACGCTGGAAGAGGAGAGCAGGGCATTTATTTCTCTTCAGGAATCCAGAAAAGATACCTTTACGATCAAGAAGAATACGTGGGGATATCTGACCATTGATGTACGTACCGAAGGTGAATTTTTAAGTGTGGAGCATACCAAGGTTACTACGGAGGAGTTCATCGGGAATGCGTATCGGCTGGAATATATCATCGACTATACAAAGCTCCATCGGGGAAGCAACTTCGGGCAGATCATCCTGGAGTCCCCGTATGAGATACTGACCTATGAGATCGTGGTAGAGAAGGATGTCTGCAGAGATGAAGAGAGACGGGAGCGGGATAAAGAGTTTGCAAGTATTTTAAAGCGCTGTCTTGTTTATGAGAGCGGCAAGCTGGATCTGAACACCTGGTGCGAGGAGTCCTTAAAGAAGATCGAGCATTTGCGGAGTCTGGATGAGGACAATGAGATGTATCTTCTGGTACATGCACATATCTGTCTTTTGGGCAAACGGTTTGAAGAGGCAAAATGGATTCTGGAATCTTACAATTACAACCGGTTTGCAATCGGAAAAAATGTAGAGATCAGTTCCTATTATTTGTATCTGACCACGCTGCTTTCCAATGATTCGATCGGGACACGCAGAGTGGCAGAAGAGCTTTCAAAATCCTATATGAAGCATCCCGATAGCTGGAAGATCCTCTGCATGCTGGTGAATGTAGACTCTGAGTACAAGATCATCAGTGAACGTCTCAGAGCTTTGGAGCATCACTTCTATGAGGAAAAGACACGCAGTATCTGGTTCTATCTGGAAGCCTTCCGGTGTTTCCGTGAGAAGAGTTCTTCCTTGAAAAAACTGGGCATCTTTGAAGTGCGGGTGTTGTATTTTGCAGCCAAACACAAACTGATGACAAAGGAACTGGCATTATATACAGCCAATCTGGCAAGTCAGCTGAAAAGCTTTGACCGCTATCTTTATGAGACTCTGGTGCTTTCCTACGGGATGTATGAAGAGTCCATGATCCTGACTGCAATCTGTACACTTCTGATCAAGGGAAGCTGCATGGAAAACTGCTTTTTTAAATGGTATGAAAAAGCAGTGGAGTCGGAATTAAAGATTGCACAGCTGTACGAGTTTTATATGGCTGCGATCCAGCCTGGCAGAGTCAATAAAGCACTGCCGCGTTCCGTGTATCTTTACTTTATGCATGGAAATAATCTGGATTTCCATAAACGGGCGCTTTTGTATTCAAACCTGATCACTTATGAGGATGAATCCAGTGAGATTTATGCGCATTACAGAGATGAGATGGAAGCGTTTGCGTGGAATCAGCTGGAGCGCAGAAATATTGATCCCATGCTCCGCATTATATACAAGCGTTTTCTGACAGAAGATTCTATGGAAGCAGAGCAGATCAAAGCACTGTATGATATCTGCCATGCTTATGAGATCACAACAAAGGTACCGAATATGAAATTTATTCATGTGATCGCAGAGGATGGAACGATCACGCAGAAGGCGCCGTATACGGACAAAGGGGCAAGGGTATTTTTGTATGCAAAGACAGACCGGCTTGTATGGGAAAGCAAGGATGGAAGACATTATACAGATTCTATTCCATATGAAAGCAAGCGCCTGTTCTATGAGCTTCGTTACATGGATATCTGCAAGCGGTATATGAACAGTCTGAAGCAGAACCGTCAGGAGGAGAAGGTAGAAGAGCTTTCTCTTGAGACTGTGCGCAAGTATGGCATTGAAAATTACGGGGAAGAAGAGATCATGGGACTGTGCAGCCGTACGATCCGTGAAAACAATTATGAATGTGATGATTTCCTTACCTACGTGTGTTTTGAGATGTTTAAAAGAAAGCAGTTTGACAGAGTGATCCTGACGTATCTTGCGAATTACTACTGCGGAGCGACTACAGACATGAAACTGCTCTGGAGAGAAGCAAGAGAGTATGAGGTACACACTCAGAAGCTGGCGGAGAGGATCATCACACAGATGTTGTTCTCGGAAGAGTTGTTCGGAGAGGTTCCGATCTTTGAAGAATATTATGAAGAGGGAGCTTATTTCAGACTGCAGCAGGCATATCTGGCGTATATGTCCAGAGAATATGTAGTGGAAGAGCGCAGGATGAGCAGAAGTATTATTGATATCATCTGTAAGGAATATGAAAAGGGTGAAGAAACGATCGACATCTGCAAGATCGCCGTATTAAAATATTATTCCACCAGAGAATATACGACGACTGTGCGTAAGACTCTGAAAAAATTCTTACAGGAGCTGTGCGGCAAGCAGATTTATTTTCCGTTCTTTCTGGCATACGAAAAGGAATGGCTCATTGAGCTGCAGCTTTGGGATAAGACGCTGATCGAGTACAAAGGGCAGAAGGGAAGCCGTGTAATGCTCTACTATCAGCTTCAGAAAGAAAATTCAGAGGCGGTAGATTATGCTACAGAGGTGCTTACGCCGATGTATGAGAATCTCTATGTGAAGAAATTTGTGCTGTTCTCCAACGAGCGGTTGAAATATTATTTCAAGGAGACCATTGATGGCAACACTTACCGAAGTGATAAAGAGTGCTGCATGAAGGATGCTGTGTTTGGAGAATCCGGGCGATATGGACGACTGAATGATATTTTACTTTCAGAGGGCAGTGAAAAAGAAGAAAAGATGAAAGCATATGCACAGGAAGATGCAATCGCCGCGCATATGTTTGAACAGTATTAAGGAGGCTGACTCCTATGGGACAAGGCAATATTATAGGTTACGAGATCAATGAAAAGACCTGTCAGATCAGTTTTTATAATGAAGAAATGGCAGAGCCGGAGACGATGGAAGTAGATGCGGATAATTACCAGATCCCTCTGGTCATCGGAAAGCTGCGTGATACCTGGGCATACGGAAAAGAAGCAAAACGTCTGGCCAGCTTGAAAGAAGGATTCACCGTAAACCGGTTACTGGATAAAAGTCTGGCAGGGGAAAAAATTGAATTTGGAGAAGAATCCTATGAAGCAGTGTGGCTGCTTGCTAAATTTATCGAACTGTCGCTTCAGTCGTTTCCCAAGATCAACGGGATCGTGTTCAGCGTTCCGGAGCTGACGGAAGAGCTGGCGCAGATGCTGCGGGGAATCGCAGTACGGATGAATATTGATAAACGGCATATTTTCATTCAGGATTACAAAGAGAGTTTCTGCAATTATCTGTTTTATCAGCCAAAAGAACTCTGGCAGTATGAGGCGGCGTTGTTTTGCTGTGACAGAAATGAGATTAAAGCGTATATGCTCAGAAGGCTGAAGCCGGGGCTTGGAGGCGGAAAGACGATTTTTGTGACAGTGGACGAAGTGGCAAGTGCACATATAAAAGAACTGGCAGCCGTGTATCCGGTGCTCAATGCGGACAAGGCAAAAGATGCGGATATGAGATTCTGCCGGTTTATTGAAGGCGTGTTTGACAAGCGGATCGTATCTTCGGTCTTTCTGACCGGAGAGGGATTTGAGAATAACTGGTATCCGACTTCTCTGAGAGTCCTGTGCAATGGAAGAAGGGCGTTTATCGGAAACAATCTGTACAGCAAGGGTGCCTGTTATACCGCATACCGCAAGATGTTTATGCACATTGAGGATCCGGTTTATCTTTCCGAAGACAAGCTGACAGATCAGATCACTGTGAATATGCGGGTGAATGGACAGGAGATGTGGTATCCGATCGTATCCTGGGGATCGCACTGGTATGAATCCAACAATCAGTGGGAAGTGCTTTTAGAGGATACAGAAGATATCGAGCTTCATATTGAGTCTCTGGTACAGGGTACGTTAAAGACGGAGGTGATCCCGCTTGGAAGGCTTCCCAAGAGAGGCGAGTATTCCATGCGGCTTCAGATCGAGACGTTATTTTTAGATGAAAAAACATGTAAGATCACGGTGCGGGATGTAGGATTCGGAGAGTTTTTCCCGCCGACCGATTTTCAGGAAGAGAAGATTATACATTTAGGAGGAAATGATGGGAAGTTTAATTCTATGTCATGATCAGCATGCGGCCCATCCGTATGAAATTACGAGGATCCACTGTAAGATATTTACAATGGAAGAGCTGTGCTATTATCTCTGCAATAATCTCTACCTGATCGATTATACGATTATGAACGAGCAGCTGTGCGGATGGCTGGAAGAGGACATCGGGAAAAGGGAGCTTGCAGACCAGCTTCGGGATGTGATCCGGATGCGGGGAAGTGTGGAAAAATTTGTACTCACGATTTTGAAGAGTTCCGGAATCTACAAGGAAGCGGAGATGATCCGAATCCAGAATGTTCTGGAGCGGCTCAAAAACCAGAAGGACATTGAGCGGCAGAAATACAAAGGAGACAATCTTCTGGAAAGTGGAGAAGTGGAAGAAGCGATCCTTGTGTATCAGGCAATCTTAAATGAAGGGGAGGATGAGAATACAGATCCCAAGTTTTATGGAAAGATCTATGCAAGTCTGGGGTCTGCCTATGGAAGAATGTTCCTCTATCAGCAGGCGGCACGGATGTATGACAGGGCGTATCAGATCTGCGAAGATCCAAAGTTGTTAAAGCCGTATTTGTATGCGTCTTATAAGTATATGTCGATGGAGGAATATCATATCCTTCTTACGAAAAATGACACCTATGCGGAGATCAATACAGAGCTGCGCAGCGAGATGAAAGAAATCCGGGAAGGAATCCAGATGGAGATGTCAGAGCAGCTGACAGACAAGTGGAAACAGCAGTACCGGAGGAGTCACATATAGAGTATTTAGTAAAAGTATCCAAATCAGAGTGATCAGATTTGGATATTTTTTTGAATTAATGTGATTGATTTTAACTGAAAATGATTATATTATAAGGATAAAGGAAACGAAAATGATTGAAAATGAAAGAAAGGATGAGGAAAATGCTGGCAGAAGAGCGGTTTCGCGAAATTCTTAAGATCGTAAACGAAAAAAAAACAGTGACTGTAACAGAGCTGACAGAACTTCTGGATACTTCAGAGTCTACGATCAGAAGAGACCTGACACAGCTTCATAAAAGAGGAGCCTTGTTGAAAGTCCACGGGGGAGCAACTGTACTGAATGGGGCATATACGACAAAGGATGCAAAGGTTTCAGAAAGAGAGGGGCTGTATGTAGAGGAAAAACGCAGCATTGCAAAGCTGGCAGCGGCTCTGATCGGTCAGGAGGATTTTGTTTATATCGATGCAGGAACGAGCACAGCGTCATTGGCAGAGGCGATTTCAGAGAGGGAGGCCGTGTATGTGACGAATGGAATTCTGCATGCAAAGTGTCTGGCAGAAAAAGGCTGCCGGGTGTTTTTGCCGGGAGGCGAGCTGAAAGAGGATACACAGGCTTTAGTCGGAGGAGCTGCGGTAGAGTGGCTGAATAAGTATAACTTTACAAAAGGCTTCTTTGGCACGAATGGAATTCATCTGGAGAAAGGGTATACGACACCGGATATCAGCGAAGCACTGGTAAAAGAAGCTGCAATGAAGAGATGCAGAGAGGCATATGTTCTGGCAGATTCGAGCAAATTCGGTCATGTATCATCCGTCACATTTGCGAGGTTTGAAGATGCACAGATCATTACGGATCATATCAGTGATCCGGTATTTCAAACATGCAGTAATATAGAGGAGGCAGAATCATGATTTATACAGTGACATTCAATCCATCATTAGACTATGTAGTACAGGCAGAACAGCTGGTGCCGGGAGAAATCAACCGGACAACAAGTGAAGCAGTTTATCCGGGAGGAAAAGGAGTCAATGTTTCTGTGATCCTTTCCAATCTGGGTCTGGAGAGTACAGCATTTGGATTTACTGCGGGATTCACAGGAAAAGCATTGCAGGAGATGCTCCTGGAGTTTGGCGCAAAGACAGATTTTATACCGCTTGCAGACGGGCAGACAAGGATCAATGTCAAGATCAACGCAGGACAGGAGACAGAGATCAACGGACAGGGACCGAAGATTACGGAAACGGCGATCCAGAAGCTGTTTGAGAAGCTGAAATCCTTGAAGGCAGGAGATGTACTGGTTCTGGCGGGCAGTATTCCATCAACTCTGCCGGAGAATATTTATGAATGGATTCTGATGTGTTTGAGAGACAAGGATGTCAAAGTTGTGGTAGATGCTACAAAAGATCTGCTGTTGAATGTACTGAAATATCATCCGTTTTTGATTAAGCCGAACAATCATGAACTTGGAGAAATGTTCCAGACGACGCTTACTACAGAAGAAGAGATCATCGCTCATGCGAAAAAGCTGCAGGAAAGAGGTGCAAGAAATGTACTGGTTTCTATGGCAAAAGACGGAGCGATCCTTGTGACAGAAGATGGTGAGATATACAAAAAGCAGCCGCAGAAGGGCACGGTTGTAAATTCTGTCGGTGCCGGAGATTCTATGGTGGCAGGATTTCTGGCGGGATATCTCAATACTGGCTCTTATGAGCGCGCACTGGAGCTTGGAACAGCAGCGGGAAGTGCGACGGCATTTCAGTCCTGGCTAGCATCCAGAGAGGATATTGTAAAACTGCTGGACAGACCGTACAGCGAATATCAGATTTGAAAGAGGAAGAAAAGGTATGAAAATCACAGGTCTTTTGAAGAGAGAAAGTGTGGAGCTTTCCGGAACACCCGAAAGTAAGGGACAAGCCATTGATCAGATGGTAGAACTGATGGCAAAAGGCGGAAATATCAACGATCTGCAGCGTTATAAAGAAGGGGTGTTAAAGAGAGAAGAGGAAGGAACGACAGGGATCGGAGAGGGAATTGCCATTCCTCATGTAAAGACAGATGCCGTCAGTGCACCCGGTCTTGCTGCGATGCTGGTTCCTCAGGGTGTGGATTATGATGCACTGGACGGACAGCCGGTACATATGATTTTTTTTGATTGCAGCACCGAATACAGAAGAGAATGTGCATCTGGAAGTACTCAGCCGTCTTTCCATGCTTTTAATGGATGACGAATTTCGGACAAATCTGCTGGATGCAGCGGATGTAACAGAATTTCTGGCACACATTGATGAGGCGGAGAGAAAGAAATTTCCTGAAGAGTACGGAGAAGAAAAGCAGGAGCAGGATCAGGATCAGCCGGAAGAGGGATACCGGGTACTGGCAGTTACTGCATGTCCCACAGGGATTGCCCACACATATATGGCGGCGGAAAGCCTGGAAAACAAGGCAAAAGAAATGGGAATTTCCATTAAAGTGGAAACCAACGGCTCCGGAGGTGCGAAAAACGTACTGACACCGGAGGAAATCGCGCAGTGTGAATGTATCATTATTGCGGCAGATAAATTTGGTATGGGCAATCCGTTTTCCAGAATTTTGAAACAGGTGGGAGATATTTCCTTTGGAATGATGTTCCCGATTCTGGCAGGATATATCGCCATGGCGATTGCGGACAGACCGGCATTGATGCCCGGAATCGTAGGAGGTCTTCTGGCAAAAAGCGGTATGACAATGGCTGCAGAGGAGGCCGGCTGGGTGTCTTCTGGTTTCTTTGGCGCACTGATCGCAGGTTTTGCGGCAGGACTGATCATGCTCGGTTTAAAGAAAATTCTGGAAAAGCTTCCAAAAGCGCTGGAGGGAACAAAGCCGATGCTTTTGTATCCGTTTTTGGGAATCGCGGCAATGGTATTTGTGGTCAATCCGCCGGTCGGAGCGTTCAATGAGTGGCTGAATCAGGTGCTGGCAAGTATGGGAGAATCCAGCAGAGTCCTGCTCGGAGCAGTGCTTGGAGGTATGGTTCCGCCGATCGGAATTGCTCTGGCGACACTGTTTTTTAAAAACCGGTTTACAAAGAGTGAACAGCAGACAGTGGCAACGAATTTCATTATGGGACTTTCCTTTATCACAGAGGGGGCAATCCCGTTTGCAGTTTCCGATCCGCTGCGTATCATTCCACCGTGTATCGCAGGTTCTGCAGTGGCAGGAGCGCTTTCCATGTTGTTTGGCTGTGGAAGCAGAGCGCCTCACGGAGGTATTTTCGTAATCGGAATCATTGATAATCCGCTGCTGTTTCTGGCTGCCGTTGCGGCAGGTTCTGTCGTGGCAATGCTTGGAATCGTTCTGCTGAAAAAACCGCTTGCAGCAAAGTGAGAAAATGTGCAAAAAAATCAGAACAAAAATTGCGAAAAGTGATAAATAAAGCACAATATATAAGAACATCTTATTTATCTGTTGAGAAATAAATAATAAGCCACAGGAAATACAAGGCAGAGGGAATATTGATTTTCCCTCTGCCTTGTATTATAATCTATCTGCGGGATGTGCCGATAATCCCAGATCGAGTGAATGAAATTTAAGAAAAAGGACAGGTGTGAACGTATGAAAAAATTAGAACAGCTTTACGAAGGAAAAGCAAAGAAAGTATTTGCGACAGAAGATCCGGACGTTGTGATCGTAGACTATAAAGATGATGCGACAGCATTCAATGGAGAGAAGAAAGGAACAATCGTAGGAAAAGGTGTGATCAACAACCGTATGACAAACTACATTTTCCAGGTTCTGGAAAAAGAAGGTGTTCCGACTCACTATGTAGAAGAACTCAGCGACCGTGAGACAGCTGTAAAAAAAGTGGAGATCGTACCACTTGAAGTGATCGTCCGCAATGTGGCAGCGGGAAGCTTTTCTAAAAAACTCGGTATCGAGGAAGGAACAAAATTGTTAGCACCTACTTTAGAGTTCAGCTATAAAAATGACGATCTTGGAGATCCGATGATCAATGATTATTTTGCAATTGCAATCGGAGCTGCAACAAGAGAAGAGATCGACAAGATCACAGAGTACACATTCAAAGTGAATGAAGTCTTAAGAAAATTCTTTGATGAGGCAGGAATTGAACTGATCGACTTTAAAATCGAATTCGGACGTTTCCACGGAGAGATCATCCTTGCAGATGAGATTTCACCGGATACATGTCGTCTGTGGGATAAAGAGACCCATGAAAAACTGGACAAAGACCGTTTCCGCAGAGATATGGGAAATGTAGAAGACGCATATCAGGAAGTCTTCAGACGTATTGGAATTAAATAGAAGGAGTTCATCCATGAATGATTTTGAAAAAGTGGTAACAGGGCTGGGAGAAGAATGCGGAGTATTTGGCGCATATGATATGGACGGACAGGATGTTGCGTCTTCCATTTATTACGGACTCTTTGCACTCCAGCACAGAGGTCAGGAAAGCTGCGGCATCGCAGTAACTGACACATACGGACAGCGCAAGGTGCTGTCCCGTAAAGGGTTGGGGCATGTAGATGATGTGTTCAACGAAGAGACGTTACATGAATTGAAAGGAAATCTGGGAGTGGGACATGTACGGTATTCTACGGCGGGAGGTACCCGTGTGGAGAATGCACAGCCTCTGGTAATCAATTATGTAAAAGGAACTCTGGCTATCGCACATAATGGAAATCTGGTCAATGCAGTGGAGCTTCGGGAGGAATTGTCAAAGACAGGGGCAATTTTCCAGACGACTATTGATTCAGAGGTTATTGCTTATCATGTGGCAAGAGAGCGTCTGAATGTTTCTAAGGCAGAAGATGCAGTAAAAAATGCTATGAAGAAGATCAAAGGAGCCTATGCGCTGGTGATCAGCAGTCCGAGAAAGATGATCGGGGCAAGGGATCCGTTTGGATTGAAACCACTCTGTATCGGAAAACGGGACAATACGTATTTTCTGGCATCTGAAGGCTGTGCGATCGCAGCAGTCGGGGCAGAGTTTGTAAGAGATGTCCTTCCGGGTGAGATCGTAAGTATTACAAAGCATGGCATGTCTTCGGACATGAGTATGGCGCTGCCGGAAGAAAAACGTGCGAGATGTATTTTTGAATATATTTACTTTGCAAGAACAGACAGTACGATCGATGGAGTCGGAGTCTATCATTCCAGAATTGTTGCTGGAAAAGCACTGGCACAGTCTTATCCGGTAGAGGCAGATCTGGTGGTTGGTGTTCCAGATTCCGGCCTTGTGGCTGCCATGGGATATTCACAGCAGTCCGGGATTCCTTATGGAACCGCGTTTCATAAAAACAGTTATGTAGGACGTACATTCATTAAGCCGAAACAGAGTGAGCGTGTGTCCAGTGTGAAGATCAAGCTGAACGTGATTCCGGAAGTGGTAAAAGGGAAGCGGATCGTTATGGTGGATGATTCCATTGTTCGAGGAACGACCTGTGCAAATATCATCAAGATGTTAAAGAAAGCAGGAGCGACAGAAGTACATGTGAGAATCAGTTCTCCGCCGTTTTTACATCCGTGCTATTTCGGAACAGACGTGCCGTCTAATGAGCAGCTGATCGCGCACTCTCATACAACAGAGGAGATCCGTGAGATGATCGGAGCAGACTCTCTGGGCTATATGGAAGTAGAAAAATTAAAAGATATGGTAGGCGATCTGAAGTTTTGTGATGCCTGCTTTACAGGAAATTATCCGATGGAGGTGCCGGGAGAAGATATCAGTCTGGCATTTGAATAGGAAAAAAGGAGAATACGATTATGAGCAATGACCGTTATGTAAGTCCGTTGTCCGAGCGCTATGCAAGCCGTGAGATGCAGTACATCTTTTCACCGGACAAAAAGTTCAGAACCTGGAGAAAACTCTGGATCGCACTGGCAGAGACAGAAAAAGAACTGGGACTGAATATTACAGACGAGCAGATAGAAGAATTGAAAGCGCATGCGGAGGACATCAATTACGATGTTGCAAAAGAGCGTGAGAAAGTAGTAAGACATGATGTTATGTCACATGTGTATGCATATGGTGTGCAGTGTCCGAAAGCGAAAGGAATCATCCATCTGGGAGCAACCTCCTGCTATGTAGGGGACAATACAGATATGATCGTAATGTCAGAGGCTTTAAAGCTGGTGAGAACAAAACTGGTCAATGTGATCGCAGAACTGGCAAAATTTGCAGATGCACAGAAATGTCAGCCGACACTTGCATTCACACATTTCCAGCCGGCTCAGCCAACTACGGTAGGAAAGAGAGCGACTCTCTGGCTGCAGGAATTTGAGATGGATCTGGAAGATCTGGATTATGTTCTGGGAAGTTTAAAACTTCTTGGATCCAAAGGAACGACAGGAACCCAGGCAAGCTTTCTGGAGCTGTTTGACGGAGATCAGGAGACGATTGATAAGATCGATCCAATGATCGCAGAAAAGATGGGATTTAAGGCATGTTATCCGGTATCCGGACAGACTTATTCCAGAAAAGTGGATACAAGAGTATTGAATGTACTGGCCGGAATTGCGGCAAGTGCGCACAAATTCTCTAATGACATCCGACTTCTTCAGCATTTGAAAGAAGTGGAAGAGCCGTTTGAGAAGACACAGATCGGTTCTTCTGCCATGGCATATAAGAGAAACCCGATGAGAAGTGAAAGAATCGCGTCTCTTTCCAGATATGTGATGATCGATGCATTGAATCCGGCAATCACCTCTGCGACGCAGTGGTTTGAGAGAACACTGGACGATTCTGCAAACAAGAGACTGAGTGTGCCGGAAGGATTTCTTGCAATCGACGGAATCCTGGATCTGTGCCTGAATGTTGTGGACGGGCTTGTAGTATATCCGAAAGTCATCGAGAAACGTCTGATGTCAGAACTTCCGTTTATGGCGACAGAGAATATCATGATGGATGCGGTAAAAGCCGGAGGAGACAGACAGGAGCTGCATGAGAGAATTCGTGAGCTTTCCATGGAAGCCGGACGCAATGTCAAAGAAAAAGGTCTGGACAACAATCTTCTGGAGTTGATCGCAGCGGATCCTGCGTTCAACATGAGTCTGGAAGAGCTGAAAGAGACGATGGAACCGCAGAAATATGTAGGTCGTGCGAAAGAGCAGGTAGAGTCGTACTTAAATAATGTGATTTATCCGCTTCTGGAGGAAAATAAAGAAATTCTCGGAGTAAAAGCTGAGATCAATGTTTAGTTTTGCCATAACAGGCAAAGGAGAAGGAGTGTTGCAAAAGAGCAGCATTCCTTTTTCGCATACCAAAGAAAAAGCAGGGAGAATGGAAAAAGAATGAGAACAAGTGGCGATTGCGTTTGGGAGAAACAGCATATCTGGAACATACCGGATGGATTAAAGAAAGTGATTGCAGGAGTTGTGACGGTCAGCCTTTTGGTTGGAATCGGTGATGCCGTCAGTATGGTACCGTTACAGGAAGATATGAGGTCATATGCTGCGACTGCGGGTGAAACGATACGATGGAGTGTTCCGATCCGGTTGGGACAGATGGTAAAACAGGAGAGTATCCGGACCTATACACTGGCAGAAATGGAGAAACATGTGCAGATAGAAACGGAGAAAGTAGCTGAAGCTTCGTCAGCCATGCCACAAGAAGAAGCGGTAGAACCGGTGGAGACAGTGCAGAGTCAGACCATACAGCCAGTGATTCCTGAGACGATGCCGGAAGAAATTGTGAATACCTTACCAGGGGAAGATATGACACAGGAAGAGTCTCCGGCAGAGGCGTATATATATTATCAGGGGTTCAAAATTGATCAGGAGGGAATGATCTGTGGATTTGACCCTGCAAAAAGCGAGATGATGGATGGATATCTGGAACTGCCGTCAGAAAATTGTATTGGAATTCGAAGAGGAACGTTTTCGGGAGTTGGAACCGGCATTTTTGAAATTTATATTCCGGAGAATATTCAGAATATAGAAAACGGTGCGTTTTCTGAACTGGGAGAACTGACATGGATCGAAGCAGGAGGCACAGGTGAATATACGGCAAGAGATGGGATTTTATTTTCCGGAACAGAGCTGGCAGCGTTTCCTGCCGGAAGAACTGGAATTTTTGAGATGCCGGAGGATGTGACTTCGATCCGTGCATCTGCATTTGCCAATACAAACCTGGATAAAATAGATATGAGAAACTGTATTTCGATTTTGTGTGATGAAGGAATATTCGGAGACGGGGCAGGCTGCGAGATCATGGAGGGGAAGAATGGAATATAAACAGATATTGAATATTGCGGTTCTTGCAGGAGAAATCATGCTCAGAAGTGGAGCGGAGACCTATCGTGTGGAGGATACCATGAAGCATATTCTCAACACCGCGAGAACAGAAGTGGCAGAGGCATTTGTTATGATGACAGGGATTGTTGCTACTTTGGATAATCCGGACATGGAAATGCTCACCGCTATGCGCAGAGTTCATGACCGCGGGACGAATATGCATCGTATTGTGCAGGTAAATGAAATATCCAGAAGATACTGCAGGGGAGAGATGACAGTTGAGGAAACATATAAAGAGTTGAAACAGATCAAGGGAAAACAGTATTCGGTGGCGGTATATAATCTGGCGACGATTCTGGTTCCGGTCGGGTTTGCTCCTCTTTTTGGAGGGGGAGTGAAAGAGACTCTGGTCTCTGCGGCAGTAGGATGTATCCTGGCATTTTTGATTACACTGGGCAAAAAAATCCAGATGAGCAGCTTTATTTTGAATGCAATCTGTGCATTCGGGGTAGCAGTGACAGCTGCCTGTGTGAATAGGGTTACATCCGGCTGGAATCTGGATATCGTGATCATCAGTTCTCTGATGCCCCTGGTGCCAGGTGTAGCGATCACCAATGCGATCCGGGATACGCTGCGGGGGGATTATATTTCCGGAGGTGCCAGGATACTGGAGGCATTTTTGACAGCAGCTGCAATCGGGCTTGGAGCAGGTACCGGGATGATTTTTGTAGGAGGTATCGTATGAGTGTGTTGATGGGAGTGGTGGGAAGTTTTGTTGCGATCATTGCGTTTTCTGTACTTTTGGAGACACCCGGAAAATATCTGTGGCAGACGGGTGTGGTCGGAGCAATAGGAGGCGGTGTTTATCTGCTTTGTACACACCGTGGAGTGGATGTGGTGCCGGCTTCTTTCTTTTCTGCGCTGGCAATTGCGTTTATGGCACATCTTTTTGCAAGGATTTTCAAAGCGCCGGTGACGGTGTTTCTGATTGCAGGAATCCTGCCGACCGTGCCGGGGGCCGGAATGTACAGAATTGCCTATTCTATCGTTGCCAATGACAGGGCAGGATGTGCCTATTATCTGCTGCAGACACTGGAGATTGCGGGGATGATTGCACTGGCAATTTTTATTGTGGATGCCATTTTCCGGGTTCACATCCCCTTGTCAAGGCGGAATAGTTAAGATATAATAGAAAAGATGACGTAAATAGAAAATGGAGAAGATAAAGATGAGTAAAGTAAGAACAAGATTTGCACCAAGTCCGACAGGACGGATGCATGTAGGAAATCTGCGTACAGCATTATATGCATATTTGATCGCAAAACACGAGGGTGGAGACTTTATCCTCAGAATTGAAGATACAGACCAGGAGAGATTCATGGAAGGAGCACTGGACATCATTTACCGTACTCTGGAAAAGACAGGTCTCATTCACGATGAAGGACCGGACAAGGATGGTGGATATGGTCCGTATGTGCAGAGCGAGAGAAATGCTTCCGGAGTGTATTTGAAGTATGCAAAGCAGCTGGTAGAGCAGGGCGACGCGTATTACTGCTTCTGTGATAAAGCACGCCTGGATTCCCTGAAGACTTCTGTTTCTGAAGACGGAACAGATATCGTTGTGTATGACAAGCACTGTCTGGGGCTGAGCAAAGAAGAGGTAGAGGCCAATCTGGCAGCAGGAAAACCTTGGGTGATCCGTCTGAACGTACCGAATGAGGGAACAACCACATTCCACGATGAGATTTACGGAGATATCACGGTTCCGAATGCAGAACTGGATGATATGATCCTGATCAAATCCGATGGATTCCCGACTTACAATTTTGCGAACGTGATCGATGACCATCTGATGGGAATCACACACGTTGTCCGCGGAAATGAATATCTTTCCTCTGCACCGAAATACAACCGTCTGTATGAGGCATTTGGATGGGAGATTCCGGTTTATGTACACTGTCCGTTGATCACGGATGAGAACCATAAAAAACTAAGTAAACGCTGCGGACATTCTTCCTATGAAGATCTGATCGAGCAGGGATTCCTTTCAGAAGCAGTGGTCAACTATGTGGCACTTCTTGGATGGAGCCCGTCGGACAACCGCGAGATCTTTTCGCTGGAGGATCTGGTAGAGGCATTTGATTACCGCCATATGAGCAAGTCACCGGCTGTATTCGATCCGGTAAAACTCAAATGGATGAACGGGGAATACATGAAAGCCATGGAGGAAGACAAGTTCTATGAGATGGCAGAGCCGTATCTGAAAGAAGTCATCACAAAAGACTATGATCTGAAAAAGATTGCGAAGATGGTGAAGACCAGAATTGAAATCTTCCCGGATATTAAAGATCAGATCGATTTCTTTGAAGAGCTGCCTGAGTATGACACTGCTATGTATACACACAAGAAGATGAAGACAAATGCAGAGAATTCTCTGGAAGTTTTAAACGATGTCCTTCCGATCCTGGAAGCACAGGAAGATTACAGCAATGACGCGTTGTTTGAAACATTAAAAGGATATGTAACAGAAAAAGGAGTGAAGATCGGATTTGTAATGTGGCCGATCCGAACAGCGGTATCCGGAAAACAGAACACACCGGGCGGTGCGACAGAACTGATGGAGGTTCTCGGAAAGGAAGAATCCTTAAAGAGAATCCGTGCCGGTATCGCATTACTCCAGGCAAATTAGAAAGAGGTATTTATGAGTTTTAATCAGGCTCAGCAGGAGGCGGTCTCTCACAATGAGGGACCGTGTCTTGTTCTTGCGGGACCGGGTTCCGGAAAGACGCTCACGATCGTGGGCAGGATCCAGAAGCTGATCCAGACGTATCATGTAAGTCCGGAAGAGATTCTGGTCATCACATTTACCAAATATGCAGCAGTGGAGATGAAGAACCGCTTTTTTTCAGCGATGAAGGGGACTCGCCCTGCTGTCACATTCGGAACATTTCATGGAATTTATTATGGGATTTTAAAGTGGGCATATCGGTTCGGACCGAAGAATATTCTGTCAGAGGAAGAAAAACGGCAGATGCTGCTTCAGATCGTCAACAGAAAAGAGATTGATGAATTTGAAGAGGAAGATTTCCTGAAAGAAATTATTTCTGAGATCGGGATCGTGAAAAACAACGGGCTGAAGATTGAAGAATATGAGACGACGATCTGCGGGAAGGAAACTTTCCGGGAGATATACAGAGAATACGAAAGAAAACGGAACGAAGAGCGGAAAATTGATTTTGATGATATGCTGCTGCTGTGCAGAGACCTGTTCATAAAACGGCCGGATATTCTGAAAAAATGGCAGGAGAAGTTTCGCTATATTCTGATCGATGAATTTCAGGATATCAATCAGGTGCAGTATGATGTCATCCGGATGCTTGCGGCGCCTGAAAACAATCTGTTTGTGGTAGGAGATGATGACCAGTCGATCTATGGATTTCGCGGAGCGGATTCCAGACTGATGTTTCAGTTTCAGAAGGACTTTCCAGATGCAAAACAGCTTCTCCTGGATGTAAACTACCGGTCTTCGAAAAATATTGTCAAAAATTCTCTGAAAGTGATCGCAAACAACGAGGTACGGTTTGACAAAAAAATCCGGGCATGGAAAGAAAGTGGGGAGACACTGCATGTACAGGAAGTGAAAGATCCGGTGGAGGAAGCTTCTTATGTGGTGGAACAGATCAAAAAACAGATGGAAACAGGAATTTTGGCAGAGGAAATTGCAGTACTCTTTCGTGTTCACACAGATGCGAGGGCGGTTGTGGAAGCTCTGATCGATGAAAAGATTCCATTCCAGATGCGGGAACATCTGCCGAATCTGTACAATCATTTTATTGCAAAAGATATTATGGCATATTTCAGGCTGGCAATGGGGCAGCGTGAGCGCAAAGATTTCCTGCAGGTCATGAATCGTCCGAAACGGTATCTGGGAAGAGACTGCCTCCCGGGAAGAGTGGTTTCTTTTGAGGAGATGCGGAAATTCTATTGTGATAAAGAGTGGATGCAGGACCGGATCGACCAGTTTGAATGGGATTTGAAAATGCTTGCGAAAATGGCTCCATATGCGGCAATCCAGTATTTGAAGAAAAAAATCGGATATGACGAATTTCTGCGGGAATATGCGACTACGAAAAACATGAAAGCTGCGGATTTAAGAGAAGTACTCTCTGAGATTGAAGAGGCGGCAAAGCCGTTTCAGACGATGGAAGAGTGGTTTGTCCATGTGGAAGAATATACGGAAGCACTGAAAAAGAAAGAACAGCAAAAAGAACAGAACCAGGAGGGTGTCCGTCTGATGACATTGCATGCGTCCAAAGGGCTGGAGTTTCATACGGTGTTTTTGATCGAGGCAAACGAGGGACGAATTCCTTATCAGAAAGCAGAGAAAGAGCAGAATGTAGAAGAAGAGCGCAGGCTGTTCTATGTGGGAATGACCCGGGCAAAAGATGTGCTGAAAATCACATATGTGAAAATAAAAAACGGAAAGGAGATCTCTCCTTCCCGCTTTGTAGAGGAACTGTTCGAGGGCGTCTGACTTACTCAGCGTCAAGATCGATCTCGTCAAATTCCAGGGAATCCATCCACTCATCGAATTTGTCGGCAGCAGCATCGTACTCGTCGTCATCTTCGATGTTTTCCAGGTTCGGCTCACCGTCTTCTGTCTCAGAGAAACGGTAGATGTACACATCGCTTTCTTCGGACTCTTCTCCGTTCTCATCGAGCGGAAGGAGTGCGATGTACTGTCTGCCGGCTGCTTCGTAGATCGTCAGGACGGCACACTCCAGTGTCTCGTCATTGTCCAGTGTCAGAGTAACTGTTACACCTTCGTTTTCATTCATTGTTTCATTCATGTTTTCGCTCATAGCACGTTCTCCTTTTTTCTTGATATGCCTACTCTAACAAAAACCAGAGGAAAAAGCAAGAAAAACATCAGGTTCTTTCTATTGACAATGCTGAAAAACAGGGTAGAATAAAATAGATTATGCATATATGTTGGAAAAACAGAGTCTTAGCAATCAGGAGGACAATAGATGAAGAGAAAAATTTTGGGAGTCTTTGTGACAGTTATGTTCGGTTGTATGGTACTTTCCGGATGCAAAAAGAATGTGGGTACACCGGAAGATAACGCTGTAGTAGAAAATGAGGACGAGCAGGCACAGGATACAGAAACATCAGAAGGGCACACATTTGGCTACAGCTGCATTGATATTTATAATCCATATTATGATGTTGTAAAAGAATCGATCCGAGGGGAACTGGAAGCAAAGGGAGATACCCTGGTGGTAAAAAATCCGGACGGAGATGTGAATAAGCAGATCCAGCAGATTCAGGAGATGATCGATGAAGGAGTGGATGCAGTCTTTCTCGCACCGGTAGACTGGGAAGCGATCAAGCCTGCGCTGGAAGCCCTGGATGAGGCAGATATTCCGGTCATCAATGTGGATACGCAGGTGAAGGACACAGATCTGACAGCTGCGTATATCGGCTCTGACAATAAAAATGCAGGTGCAGTCTGCGGTGAGAATTTGAAGACACAGTGCCCGGACGGCGGAAAAGTAGTGCTTTTGGAATGCCCGTCCCAGAACTCAGTGAATGAGCGTATCACAGGATTTGAAGAAGCGATCAAAAATGCAGGATTTGAAGTAGTGGCGCGTGCAGATGCCGGCGGCACCAAGGAGAGTGCAAAGGAGAAAATGGCACAGATTTTGGCAGAAAATCCACAGGTAGATGCTGTGATGTGCGGAAATGATCAGATGGCACTCGGTGCACTTCAGGCAGCAAAAGAGGCAGGAAAAAGCAGTCTGAAGATTTATGGAGTGGACGGCTCACCGGAGATGAAAAGTGAACTTACAGATGAAAAGTCAATGATCGCCGGGACCGGAGCGCAGTCTCCGATCAATGTTGGAAAGCAGGCGGCAAAGATTGGCGAGGCTATTTTGAATGATGAGGATTATGAGAAAACAACGTATATCGATACATTTTTTATCGGGAAAGATAATGTTGAGATGTATGGAACAAATGGCTGGCAGTGAGGAATAAATATATGAAAAAAACAGAAGGATATCCACAGCCTTTTGGAGCTTCCAGAAGAGGCAGAAGTGTGAATCTTGCAGTATGTGTTCCAAAAGACGTATCTTGCGAACTGCTCTTGTATAAAAAGGGCGAAAGCGAACCAGATCAGGTAATCGAAATGCCGGCAGAAGAAGGAATCGGAGAAGTCCGCTTCCTGGCGCTGGAAGATCTGGAGGAAACCCAGTATGAGTATAATTACAGAATTGACGGAACGGTCTGTCTGGATCCTTACGTGAGAGAGATCGCGGGACATAAAATGTTCGGTACCGGCTGGGAATTCAACCGGCATCAGATAAGAGGAAGATTTCTGCAGAGGGGATATGACTGGGAAGGGGATAAAAGACCACAGATTCCTGTGCAGGATGTGATCGCGTATAGTCTGCATGTAAGAGGCTTTACGATGCACTCTTCCTCCAGAGTAAAGCATAAAGGGACATTTCTGGGTGTCCGGGAAAAATTACCATATTTGAAAGAGCTTGGCATCAATCAGATTCAGTGTATGCCGGTGTATGAGTTTCAGGAAGATATGGGAAGCTACCGGAATTACTGGGGCTATGGCACAGGATATTATTTTGCACCGAAAGCCGCATATGCAGCTTTTGATGATGCACAGACAGAATTAAAAGATCTGGTAAAAGCGTGCCACAAAGCAGGAATCGAAGTTGTTCTGGAAATGCCGTTTACAGAAAAGATTCTTCCCCAGACTGCGTTGGAATGTCTTCGTTTTTATCTTCTGGAGTATCATGTGGATGGGTTTGTGGTGAATCCTTACAATGTGCCATGGGACAGTCTGAATGCGGATCCGATCTTAAAGGGAGCAAAGATCTTCAAAAAAGAAGAGGGCTTCCAGAACAGTATGCGCAGGTTTTTAAAGGGAGATGAAGGCATGGTCAGAGAAGTGATACGACAGCTCTGCCGCCGGACCCCAGAAGACGGCTGCTGTAATTACATTACTTCACATACAGGGTTTACACTCTGTGACCTGGTCTCTTATGACGGGAAGCATAATGAGGCAAACGGAGAGCGCAATCAGGACGGTCCGGATTATAATTACAGTTGGAACTGCGGTACGGAAGGACCAAGCAGAAAAAGAAGTGTGATGACACTTCGCAAAAATCAGATGAAGAATGCTTTTCTTCTGCTTCTGCTTTCGCAGGGAACACCATGCATTCTGGCGGGAGATGAGTTTGGAAACACACAGGATGGGAATAACAATGTGTATTGTCAGGACAATGAGACCGCATGGCTGAACTGGGGAAGACAGAAAAGTTATGAAGATCTGTTTCGATTTGTGAAACGATTGATCGCCCTTAGAAAATCCAATCCTGTCTTTCATCAAAGACAGGCACTGCTTGGCCTGGATCGGACAGCGTGCGGGATTCCGGATGTCTCTTATCACGGAGAAAGTGCATGGCAGGTACAGGATGCAGTAGTCAGCAGACAGCTTGGAGTTCTCTACAGCTGGGAAGATACATTTTGGTTTGTCGCATATAATATGCACTGGGAAGCACACGAATTTGCTCTTCCGGCTCTGAAAAAGGAAATGAAATGGTATCAGGTTGCAGGAACAGAAGAGATGCCAGATGAGGCAGAGTGTCTGAAAGAGCAGAAGATGATAGAGGTAAAGGCAAGGACAATAATTCTGCTGCAAGGCAGATAGAAAGGAAATTCAGAGATGAACGCACTCCGACATTTTGGTACGATCACAAAACATAAGCTCCTTGTGATGAAGGCATGCTTTCAGGTAGGTTTGTACAGACAGGGGCTGCTCCATGATCTGTCAAAATACGGATGGACAGAGTTTCGTGTGGGGTGTCGATATTACCAGGGAACCAGAAGTCCGAATAATGCAGAGCGGGAGGAAAAGGGGTATTCTTCTGCCTGGCTGCATCATAAAGGGCGCAATAAGCATCATTATGAATACTGGATTGATTACGGAACGCATGGTGCCGTGCTCGAAGGAATGAAAATGCCGGTCAATTATGTGGTGGAGATGTTTCTGGACCGAATTGCTGCAAGCAAGGTATATCGCGGAACTGCCTATACAGACCGGGATCCTCTGGATTATTTCCTGGGAGGGAAAGGGCAGTATCTGATGCATGAGGAAACAGAAGCGCTGCTTGAAAAACTGTTGATCATGCTGGCAAAACAGGGTGAGGAGAAAACTTTTTTGTATATCCGGCAGGAAGTTTTAAAAAAAGGTGATAAAAAATCAGGGTGTAAAGCATGATGCTTTACACTCTGATTTTTTGCAGTAAAACTTTTGTTTTTGGAAGCCAAAACTGAACCATAGGTCCTGTCAGAAAAATGGCGATAATTGTTCCGACACCAACTGTACCGCCAAGGATAAATCCGAGGCTTACAAAGAAAGCATCACATCCCATTCGTATCCAGCGAAATTCAATCCGTTCGAGTTTGTCGGAGAGGATGATGGCAACCAGGTCATTCGGTCCGGTGCCGGCATTGCTGTTGATTACAACAGACATTCCCAAAGAGAGAATCGCACATCCGACCAGAACGCTGATGATACGAACCGGCATTCCTGAAGAAGCATTGATGTATTCTTTGAAACACCAGGTGAAAAAGTCAATGATAGGGCCTCCGCAAAATGCACAGACAATGGTTCCGGGTTTGACATATCCTTTGGTTGTTAACAACATCAGAACCATCAAAATACACAGAACAATGACGTGCACAGTTCCGACAGGCAATCCTGCAACCCGGGATAACCCCTGAATAAATACTGTGAAAGTATCGGTGCCAAGTGCCGAGAGCAAAAAGAGCGTAACACCAAGATGCGCAATGATCAGCCCCAAAAGAAGAACCAGGAGTGCACGAATCCAGTCGGTGATACTTCGCTGGGAAGTATCAGATGCAAATGTTTGTTTTTTCCCCATGATATGCTCCTGTTCTATTGTGGATAAACGAGTTGCTCTTCGGTGATTTTATTCAAAACCTGAGTCAGGTATTTTCGTGCAACAAATCTGGCCATCGGCAGATTCATATCCAGAAAGTTTCCGCAGTCTTTTGCACAGGCTCCGGGAACTTCCTGATCGTAAGATGCGATAAAAGCAAACATCTCTTTCATCAAAGGAAGAATATCGCAGGATTCATAATCACCGATAAGAAGCAGATAGAATCCGGTGCGGCATCCCATTGGTCCGAAATAGAGTGTTTTTGGGCCATATTCTGCATGGTTGCGAAGAAAGGTAGCGGCAAGATGCTCGATGGTATGTACTTCTGCAGTATTTAGAACAGGTTCTTCATTGGGATTTGTGATACGGATATCAAACGTGGTAACCGGGGTATCTCCTGCAAGATCTTTTCTGGAAACGTAAAGTCCCGGAGTCAGTTTGATGTGATCGATCGTAAAGCTTGTAATTTTTTCCATGGTAATCTCCTTGTTTTTTTATGTGTCATTATTATAGACAAAATCAGGCGAATTTGCAAGCGGAAAGGAACAAAGAACGGTTGACGGGAGACAGGAAATATGCGTATACTAAGGGACAGAGTGATCGGATAAAAGAACATATCTTAGGAGGAAAACAACGGTGAGATTATATATGGTACGACATGGCGAAACGGATTGGAATAAAGCGAAGAAAGTGCAGGGGAGAGCAGATATTCCTCTCAATGCATATGGAAGAGAACTGGCAGAAAAGACAGCAGAAGGACTGCGGGGGATTTCATTTGATCTGGCGTATACGTCCCCTTTATCCAGAGCAAAAGAAACAGCACAGATTGTTTTGCAGGGGAGAAAGATCCCCTTGATCGAGGAACCTCAGATACAGGAGATCTGCTTTGGTGATTATGAAGGCATTGTGTACCGAGGAGAAGGTCTGGATCCGCAGAGTGCGGAGTTTGTGAAGTTCTTTGATGATACTGCAAATTACATTCCAAAGGGAGAGGGTGAGTCCGTTGGACAGTTGATGGAGAGAGTGGACGGCTTTCTGAAAGCGTTATATCAAAATCCAGAATTGCAGGATAAGATGATTTTGCTTTCTACGCATGGTGCTGCAGTCACGGCAATGAAAAACTGTATCAAAAATGAATGGAGTCCGGCAAAATTCTGGCAGATGGGAGTGCCAAAGAACTGTGCGGTGACGATCGTGGAAGTAGAGGGGGGCATCCCCAAAATTATCGAAGAAGATAAACTATATTATTAAAACAAAAATACGGAAAGAACCCAACATCCGGGGATTCTTTCCGTATTTTTAATGTTCTAATCTTCCTCTTCTGTCTCGACAGTGTAAGTCTGGCGCTTTCTTGCCATCTCATCGCTTTCGAGATATTCGTCATAAGTTGTGATCTTATCGATCAGTTTTCCGCCCGGTACGATCTCCATGATACGATTTGCAGTCGTCTGCACGATCTGGTGGTCACGGGAAGTAAATAAGAGTACTCCCGGGAATTTGATCATACCGTTATTGAGCGCAGTGATGGATTCCATATCCAGATGGTTGGTAGGTTCATCTAATAACAGAACATTTGCGCCGGAAATCATCATCTTGGAGAGCAGGCAGCGTACCTTCTCACCACCGGAGAGGACTTTTAATCTCTTCACACCATCTTCTCCGGAGAAGAGCATTCTTCCGAGGAACCCCCGCACATAGGTGGCATCCTTGTTTTCAGAGTACTGTGTCAGCCATTCTGTGATGGTGTAATCGTTATCGAACTCTCCGCCGAAGTCTTTCGGGAAGTAAGCCTGTGAAGTCGTGATTCCCCATTTGTAAGTACCTTCATCCGGTTCCATCTCACCGATCAGGATTTTGAACAGAACTGTTTTTGCAAGCTCATTTCCGCCTACAAATGCAACTTTGTCATCGTGGTTCAGTGTAAATGTCAGGTTGTCCAGAATCTTGACTCCGTCGATGGTTTTGGAAAGTCCTTCCACGGTCAGCACTTCGTTTCCGATGTCACGGTTTGGACGGAAATCAATGTAAGGGTATTTACGGCTGGATGGTTTGATCTCATCCAGTTCAATTTTTTCCAGGGCACGTTTTCTGGATGTTGCCTGTTTGGATTTGGAAGCATTGGCGCTGAACCGGGAAATAAAGTCCTGCAGTTCTTTGATCTTTTCTTCTTTCTTTTTGTTGGCTTCTTTCATCTGACGGATCAGAAGCTGGCTGGATTCATACCAGAAGTCGTAGTTTCCGGCATAGAGCTGGATCTTTCCATAGTCGATATCCGCGATCTGTGTGCAGACCTTGTTTAAGAAGTAACGGTCATGGGATACCACAATGACTGTGTTCTCAAAGTTGATCAGGAACTCTTCCAGCCATGCGATCGCATCCAGATCCAGGTGGTTGGTCGGCTCGTCAAGAAGCAGGATGTCAGGATTACCGAACAAAGCCTGAGCAAGAAGAACCTTTACCTTTTCTGCACCCTTTAAGTCTTTCATGTATTTGTAGTGGAGGTCTGTTTCAATGCCGAGTCCGTTGAGCAGAGTTGCAGCGTCAGATTCTGCCTCCCAGCCGTTCATGGTTGCGAATTCCGCTTCCAGCTCACTTGCTTTGATTCCGTCCTCGTCTGTGAAATCTTCTTTTGCATAGATGACTTCTTTTTCTTTCATGATCTCGTACAGACGTGCATTCCCCATGATGACGGTGTCCAGTACCAGATATTCATCGTATTTGTAGTGATCCTGCTGCAGGAAAGAAAGACGCTCTCCGGGAGTGATGTTTACTTCCCCTTTGGTAGGCTCGATCTGTCCGGACAAAATCTTTAAAAAAGTAGATTTTCCGGCACCGTTGGCTCCGATCATACCATAACAGTTGCCTTCGGTAAATTTAATATTGACATCTTCAAACAGCGCTTTTTTCCCGACGCGCAGAGTGACATTGTTTGCACTAATCATATTTTTTACTCCTTATTTATTATATAAAGTAATAATTCCAACGCTTATCTTAACATGAGAACCCACGACATGGCAAGGTCAGGAGTATGCTTTCTATGAAATAAACAAAGAAATATTGTGTTTTTGCAAAAATTTAACAGGATTAGGAGTTTGCGAAAAAGTGGAAAAAGTATATAATGGAACAAAGAAAGTGAGGGATGGATATGCAAAAAGCAACTTTGGTATTAGAAGGCGGAGCAACAAGAGGCGTATTTACATCGGGAGTACTGGATTATCTGATGGAGCAGGAGTTTTACACTTCTCATGTGATCGGTGTTTCGGCAGGAGCCTGCAATGCGGTGGACTATGTGTCAAGGCAGCCCGGACGGACAAGAGACTGTATGATCCCCACAGATAAGAATCTGTCCTATTATTACGGGATGCGTAAATTTATAAAAGAAAAAAGTCTGATGAATATGGATATGATTTTTGATATTTATCCAAAACAGATTTATCCCTTTGATTTTGCCACCTATTTTCGATCAGAGATGAACTGTGAGCTGGTCACGACAAACTGTGTGACGGGAAAAGCGGAGTACATGGATGAGGCGCAAGATCCCGACAGGCTGATGAAAATCTGCCGGGCATCCTCCAGTATGCCGCTGCTTTGTCCGATTGTAAATATCGATGGGATCCCGTATCTGGATGGAGGACTTGCGGATTCTATTCCGATTCGGAGAGCGATGGATATTGGAAATGAGAAGATCATCGTTGTTCTGACAAGAAATCGGGGATATCGCAAGAAGGCGGTTTCAAAAGCGGTGGAAAAGATGTATCGCAGAGCCTACAGATCTTATCCGAATCTTCTGCGGACTCTTTTGCGGCGTGCGCCGTATTACAACCGGACGCTGAATGAGCTGGAGAATCTGGAGAGAGAAGGAAAGATTTTTGTGATCCGGCCGCAGGTAAAGCCGGTGTCCAGACTGGAGAGAAGTCAGGAGCATCTGATGGCATTTTATCATCACGGATATGATCTGATGGAAAGAGAGTATGACCGTCTCATGGAGTATCTCGAAAAATAGGTATATTTTGCATGGAAAACATGATACAATGTGGAGTATTCATGTGAAACCGGCAGAAGGAGAAACATATGAAAAAAGAAATTTTGAATTACACACAGAACAGGGAATTGTCGTGGCTGCGCTTTAATCAGAGAGTGCTGGAAGAAGCGCAAGATGAAAGTGTTCCGCTTCTGGAGAGGATGAAATTTGTATCGATCTTCACCAGTAACCTGGATGAGTTTTTTATGATTCGGGTAGGAAGTCTCTACGATATGGCATCTGTGGACAGCAAGACATTAGACAGCAGATCGGGGATGACTCCGAAAGAACAGTTAGATAAGATTTATGAGGCAGTGGCCCCGCTTTATAAAGAGCGGGATAAGACGTATGCGGAGATAAAAAAACAGCTGCATCCATACGGGGTCTGTGGGCTGGATTTCAAAGAGCTGGAGGCACAGGAAAAAAAGTATGTCAAACATTATTTCAAAGAACAGGTGCTTCCACTGCTTTCCCCACAGATCGTAGACGCAAATCATCCGTTTCCACATTTGCTCAATAAAGAACTGTATGTGATCGCAACGCTTCGTTTTGAAGAGAAAAAAATGATGGGGATCGTTCCTGTTCCTCAGTTTATTTCAGATGTGATTTATCTGCCGGGACATGACATTCGTTATATCCGGATGGAAAAAGTGATCATGGAGTATCTGGATCTTGTGTTTGAACAGTATCAGGTATCGGATATCACATACATCCGTGTCACAAGAAATGCGGATATTTCTCCTGACGATGAGAACTATGCGGACAATGAAGACTTTCGCTATATAATGAAGGAGACATTGAATAAGCGCAGAAGAATGGCAGTGGTACGTCTGGAAGTGGCCAATCCGCTGAATAAAGAGACAGAGAAATATCTCTGTGAGAAATTCAAAATTACGCCTGCCTGCATTTTTAGAACGAAAATTCCGATGAAACTGGATTATATCTTTTCAATTATGGATAAAGTACCTGTTTCCATGAAACGATCATTGGTTGATGTACCATTTGCTCCACAGCCTGCCGCACAGGTGGGAGAAGGAAGCGTGATGGCTCAGGTAAAGAAACGGGACATTCTTCTGTCCTATCCATATGAAAGCATGGATCCGTTTTTGAAGCTGATCAAAGAGGCATCCACAGATCCGGATGTGATGACCATTAAGATCACGATCTATCGTCTTGCCAAAAAGACAAGACTGGTAGAATATCTGTGTGCAGCGGCAGAAAATGGAAAAGAAGTGACCGCTCTGATCGAGCTGCGGGCCCGGTTTGATGAGCAGAATAATATTGAATGGTCAGAACGGATGGAAGAGGCCGGCTGCAGGGTACTTTATGGGTTTGACGGATATAAAGTACATTCCAAAATTTGTCTGATTACATACCGCAGTAAAAATGAGATCAAATATATCACACAGATCGGAACCGGAAATTACAATGAGAAGACCGCAAAATTGTACACGGATTATTCGCTGATGACTGCGAATCAGTCGATCGGAGAGGATGCAGCAGTATTTTTTAAGAATATGTCCATTGGCAATCTGGATGGAACCTATAAGAATCTGATCGTATCTCCGACCAGTTTGAAGCAGAAGATTCTGGCGTTGATGGATGAAGAGATTCAAAAGGGTGAACAGGGACGGATTGTGATGAAGATGAATTCTGTGACGGATATGGATTTTATCCGGAAGGTGGCAGAGGCTTCCAGAGCAGGTGTGAAGGTGGATCTGATCGTGCGTGGAATCTGCTGTATTCTGCCGGGAATTGCACAAGAGACAGAGAATCTGACTGTGACCAGTATTGTAGGCCGCTATCTGGAACACCCGAGAGTGTTTGTGTTCGGCACGGGAGCAGAGCAGAAAGTGTACATCGGTTCTGCGGATATGATGACCAGAAACACGGAGAAACGGGTGGAAGTGGCATGTCCGATTCTCAACGAGGAGATCAAAAAACGGCTGGTGAGAAACCTGCATGTAATGCTTGCAGATAATGTCAAAGCAAGAGTGATGACAAGTGACGGAACCTACCGCAAAAAGAAGGTAGAAGGAAAAGCCATCAATTCACAGGAAATCTTCATGAAAGAAGCACTGATGGCAAAACGAGTGGAGAAGAAACCACAGAAACAGACGTTTCTTCAGAAGATGAGACGGTTGTTTCAGAAAGAATAGAATAAACAGAAAGATGATTGTATAAATAAGAATGGGGAAAGCAGTATATATCGCAGAAAAGCCAAGTGTGGCGCAGGAGTTTGCAAAGGCTTTAAAATTAAATGCAAAGCGAAAGGACGGGTATCTGGAATCAGAAGAAGCCATCGTAACCTGGTGTGTGGGACATTTAGTGACCATGAGTTATCCGGAAGTGTATGATCCGGCACTGAAAAAATGGAGTTTGAACACACTGCCGTTTCTTCCGCAGGAGTTTCAGTATGAAGTGATCCCGGGAGTGGCAAAGCAGTTCCAGATCGTCAGCTCCCTTTTAAACAGACAGGATGTGGACACGATCTACGTGTGTACCGACTCCGGACGGGAAGGAGAGTATATCTACCGGCTGGTGGAGCAGGAAGCACATGTGACAGGAAAACAAAGAAAACGGGTCTGGATCGATTCGCAGACGGAGGAGGAGATTCTTCGCGGGATCCGGCAGGCAAAGGACTTATCAGAGTATGATAATCTGAGCGCTTCGGCCTATCTCCGCGCAAAAGAGGACTATCTGATGGGGATTAATTTTTCCAGACTTCTGACATTAAAATACGGAAACAGTATTTCCGGATATTTGAAGACAAAGTATGCGGTAGTCTCAGTGGGACGGGTGATGACCTGCGTGCTGGGGATGGTAGTGCGAAGAGAGCGGGAAATCCGTGAATTTGTAAAAACACCATTTTATCGTGTGCTTGCGACTCTGGAAGCTGAGGGAAAAACATTTGAGGGAGAATGGAAAGCGGTCAAAGGCTCCCGCTATTTCGAATCGTTTGACCTATACAAAGAGAATGGATTCAAACAAAAAGAAAAGGCGCAGGAGCTGATCGCATATCTGAAGGAGAAAGAGCCTGTCACAGGACAGATAGCGGCGATCGAAAAGAAGAAAGAGAAGAAGAACCCACCGCTTCTTTATAATCTTGCGGAACTGCAGAATGATTGTTCCAAGCGGTTTAAGATCAGTCCGGATGAGACACTGCGGATCGTGCAGGAATTATACGAAAAGAAGCTGGTGACCTATCCGAGAACAGATGCCAGAGTGTTGTCTACTGCTGTTGCAAAGGAAATCAGTAAAAATCTGAACGGGCTGTCAAAATACGGGTCCGTGGCAGTATATTTAAAAGAAATCGCGGCTATGGGAACGTATAAGAACCTGGTAAAGACCCGTTATGTCAATGATAAACAGATTACCGATCATTATGCGATCATTCCGACCGGACAGGGACTTTCGGCACTTTCGTCGGTCTCCCAGGCGGCAAGGAATGTGTATGACTGTGTTGTAAAACGGTTTTTGAGTATTTTTTATCCGCCCGCTGTATATCAGAAAGTAGCGGTGACTGTAAAGATACGGGAGGAGAGCTTTTTCTCAAATTTTAAGGTTCTGGCAGAAGAAGGGTATCTGAAAGTAGTGGGAATTCCGCAAAATGGAGGAGAACAGAGCATGGATCCACAATTTTTCCAGGTGGTGCAGAATCTGAAAAAGGGAGCAGTCCTGCCGGTTTGTGCGCTGGATGTGAAGGAAGGAGAGACTTCTCCGCCGAAGCGCTACAATTCAGGATCCATGATCCTTGCAATGGAAAACGCGGGGCAGTTGATCGAGGATGAAGAGCTGCGTGCCCAGATCAAGGGAAGCGGTATCGGAACCAGTGCCACCAGAGCGGAAATTCTGAAAAAGCTGATCCATATCAAATATCTGAGCCTGAATAAGAAGACCCAGATCATCACTCCGACTCTTCAGGGAGAGATGGTGTATGATGTGGTGAACCAGTCCATTCGTTCGCTTTTGAATCCGGAACTGACGGCCAGCTGGGAGAAAGGACTGACGTATGTGGCAGACGGAGAGATCACTCAGGATGAGTATATGCAGAAGCTGGATCATTTTATTATCAGCAGGACAGAAGGCGTAAAGCGGCTGAACAATCAATATCAGCTGAAAGGATTTTACGATGCGGCTGCAAAATATTATAAAAAACCGGTATCGTCAAACCGGACATCGCGCAAAAAAGAGAATCAAAAAGGAGAGAGTTAATTTATGAAAGAACTGACAGTAAAAGAACTTTATACATTGGATGAGACAATTGCAAAAGATATTTTTGAGGGAGTGACCTATCCGTGGGAAGTGCTTCCGAAAATCTCCCGGTTTATTGTGGAACTGGGAAATACACTCAGCGAAGAGGAATATGAAAAACAGGGAGAGAATATCTGGATCGCCAAAACAGCGAAAGTAGCAAAAAGCGCATCCATTACGGGACCGGCGATCATCGGAAAAGAAGCAGAGGTCAGACATTGCGCGTTTATCCGTGGAAATGCAATCGTGGGAGAGGGGGCAGTAGTCGGAAATTCGACAGAACTGAAGAATGTGATCCTGTTCAATAAAGTGCAGGTTCCGCATTACAATTATGTGGGAGACTCAATTCTCGGATACAAATCGCATATGGGTGCTGCATCTATTACATCCAATGTGAAGTCAGACAAGAAGCTGGTAATTGTAAAAACACCGGAAGGTGAAATCGAGACCGGATTGAAAAAATTCGGAGCGATGCTTGGCGATGAAGTAGAAGTGGGATGCGGAAGTGTCTTAAATCCGGGAACCGTTGTGGGAAGCCATACGAACATTTATCCGCTTTCTTCTGTGAGAGGATTTGTACCGGCGAAAAGCATTTATAAAAAACAGGGTGAAGTTGTAGAAAAACAATAGTGAGGGAAAATAAAATGAAAAAGATCGGGTTTATCGGAGTCGGGATCATGGGAAAATCCATGGTGCGGAATTTGAAAAAGGCAGGATTTGATCTGCACATTTATGCAAGAACAAAAGCAAAGGTAGAAGATGTGATCGCAGAGGGTGTGACCTTTCATGACAGCATTGCAGACTGCGTGAAAGACTGTGAGGCAGTGATCACCATTGTGGGATTTCCGCAGGACGTGGAAGAAGTGTATTTCGATCAGGGGAATATTCTGGACAGCGCAAAAGAAGGCGCGTATCTGATCGATATGACAACCACCGGTCCGCAGATTGCCCAAAAGATTTATGAAGAGGGGAATAAGCGGGGATTTCATGTTCTGGATGCCCCGGTAACCGGAGGAGATACCGGCGCAAAAGCAGGAACACTTTCTATCCTTGTAGGTGGAGACAAAGAAGATTTTGAAGCATGTATGCCTCTGTTTGAAGCAATGGGAACCAATATTAACTACCAGGGAGCAGCAGGATGCGGACAGCACTGTAAGCTGGCGAACCAGATCATGATCGCAGGCGCGCTCTCCGGAGTATGTGAAGCACTTGCTTATGCACAGGCGAAAGGTTTGGATCTGCAGACAGTGCTTCATTCTGTGTCTACAGGTGCGGCAGGAAGCCGTCAGCTGGATCTGTTCGGACCGAAGATTCTGGAAGGAGATTACCGCCCGGGCTTCTTTATGAAGCATTTTATCAAAGATATGAAACTGGCGCTGATCGAATCCAATATAAGCGGTCTGGATCTCAATGTCTTAAGTCAGGTGCTGGCAGAGTATGAAGAGCTGCAGGCAGAAGGCCTTGGAGATGAGGGAACACAGGCATTGTTCAAATTGTATACACAGGAAAAAGCAGACGAATAAAGAGTTGACAAACAGAAAAGATTCTCGTATTATTGTATCAAATCAACAGTACAATGAACGGGAATCTTTTTTGCGTGATAAGCCGTAATTGGTGTGACCAGTAATGATAAGCCCGTCAGACAGCTGCTGTGCCTGCACAGACAGGCTGTGAGCTGTGTAAAACACGATGGAGGAAATGATATGCTGGAAGTTCAGAAATTAAGTAAATCCTATGGAAAGTCTCTGGCGGTGGATGAGGTCAGTTTTTTTGTACCGGATGGTACAGTCGGGATCCTTCTGGGACCAAACGGAGCCGGAAAATCGACGATCATCAAAAGTATCGCAGGTCTGCTTCGGTATCAGGGGCGGATCGGAATTCAGGGACTTCCTGCCAGAAGTGTGGAGGCAAAGAGACAGTTTGCCTATGTTCCGGAGATGCCTGCCATGTTTGATGCACTCAGCGTCAGAGAACACATTGAATACATGAGAAAAGCTTACAACAGCGGGATTACGGATGAAGAGGTGGAAGCGCTGCTTGCCCGGTTTGACCTGGATGACAAGCAGGATAAACTGGGAAATGAGCTGTCCAAAGGAATGATGCAGAAGGTGAGTATCTGCTGTGCGCTTGCCATCAGGCCGAAAGTGCTGCTTCTGGATGAACCGATGGTGGGGCTGGATCCAAAAGCGATCAAAGAGCTTAAGGAGGTCGTGCTGGAACAAAAAGCTCTCGGAGTTACAGTACTGATCAGCACGCATATGCTGGAGATGGTAGAAGAGCTGTGGGATATGATGTTTGTGATGGAAAAGAGTAAGATCATTGGTTCTTACCGGAAGGATGAGGTGGGAGACAAGGATCTGGATGCGCTGTTCTTTGAAATGACAGGTGGTGAGAAATCGTGAGAGCGCTATTGTATCTGACAAAACGAAGTATGATCAACAATTTGAAAAAAGCAGTGAAAAAGCCGCTCACACTTCTGGTTGTGTTAGCCTGTGCGGCATATGCTGTTTTTCTGGCTGTGATGCTGGCAGAATTAGCAGTGCAGATGAAGTTTGACAGTGCAAAAGGAATGGTGATCATTCTGACAGTCTGGTCGTTGTATTTGTTTTTGCTGAATTTTATGTCATATGCATCCAGAAAAGGAATTCTCTTCCGCCCGGCACATGCACATTTCATCTTCAATGCGCCTGTGGATCCAAAGGTCGTGCTGATCCATGGAGCCTGGATGAATTATCTGAGCAGTGTGGTGTTCTTTCTGATATTTATTATTGCGGGAATTACAGTTTTTGATGTCAGTCCGTGGAGAATTCTGCTGTTTGCGGGAATCTGTATCTGTAATCTGGCACTGGAGATCAGCCTGATGGTCTGCCTGTATTCCAGTGAACGGATTTCGGAGAAGGCAAGAGAATGGATCGGCCGTGGGATCAAGGTGTTTCTGCTTATGGTTACAGGACTGATCGTTCTGTATTTCTGGAAAAAAGGCGTATCTTTTGCAACAGTTTCTGCATTTTTTGACTGGCCGATTCTGCGGATGATTCCAATTATCGGATGGGAGATTTCCGCATTTCATCTGATTCTTTTAAGTCCGGATCTGCTCAATGCTGCAGGGATGGTTCTGTACATTCTGACGACGATCCTGTTTGTGATCCTGGCATACCGGATGCCGTGTAATGGAGATTATTATGAGGACGCGGCAAAATTTGCAGATACCTATGCAGAAATGATCAGGCGGAAGAAAAACGGCGAAATGGTCATGGGGCTGGAGGAGAAGAAGAAAAAATTCCGCCATATGACAGTCCGTTATCAGGCAGTCGGAGCAAAGGCAATCTTTTACCGCCAGCTTTTGGAATATCGAAAAGAAAGAACGTTTATTTTCTCGAAGATGACACTTTTGAATCTCGTGATAGGCATCGTTATGGCATTTGCGATGCGAGAGACAGCACAGGAAAGCGGGATCCCTCAGATTTTTCTGCTTGGAATTCTGGCATATATGACTCTGATCTTCAGCGGATATCTTGGAAAGTGGGAGACTGAGATTAAAACCCCCTATCTTTATCTGATTCCGGACAGTCCGGTGAAAAAGCTGTGGTACTCGACACTGATGGAACATGTGAAAGCATTTGTGGATGGAGTTTTACTCTGTGTGCCCATCGGAATCTTGTGGAAGGTAAATGTGCTGGAAGTAATCCTGGGGATCCTGATCTACACGATACTTCAGGCGAACCGGATGTACAGTAAGGTGCTGGCACAGTGCGTGGTGGGAGATGTGCTTGGACGTACCGGACAGGATGTGGTGAGAGCTTTTTTCCAGATGTTCGTGCTGGGGATCGGGGTGACGGCCGCAGCGCTGGCAGGAATCTTTATAAGTATGGATTTAGTCTTTCCAATCGCTCTGATTTATAGTATGATAGTAACTGTGATAATCGGTCTGATCGCAGCCATCCGTTTTGATTCCATGGAACAGATGGCGTAGACGGATGAAGCTGCATAGTGAAGGTAAAAGACAGGAGGAAAAAAGATGCTGAATGATAATTTTGTGACCATGGAAATCGGCAAGGCAAAGCACATTGCGCTGGTTGCTCATGATGGAAAAAAGAAAGAACTTGTAGACTGGTGTGACAGAAATAAAGAGATTTTGAAAGGACATTTCCTGTGCGGAACAGGAACAACGGCAAAACTGATCTCAGAGCGTACGGGACTTCCTGTGAAAGGATACTGCAGCGGTCCTCTCGGAGGAGACCAGCAGATCGGAGCAAAGATCGTGGAAGGACAGATCGATTTTATGATTTTTTTATGGGATCCTCTGGAAGCACAGCCTCACGATCCAGATGTAAAAGCACTGCTTCGAATCGCGGTTGTTTATGATATTCCGATCGCGAACAACCTTTCTACAGCAGATTTTATGCTGCAGTCAAAATATATGAATACGTCTTATGAGCGTAAGATTGAGAATTTCAATAAGACGATCCAGGATCGCGTGAAATCTATGAAAGAGTCAAAATAAATTTCTGAGGATTTAAATGTGAAGATTCTTAAAGGGGCTGTCGCACTAAGTTCATGAACTTAGTGCGACAGCCCCTTTAAA